>Ga0194133_10000358_pt1 | contig 96608 bp, 96 predicted proteins | sample TA2KigOf40mmetaG_FD_155448 | JGI IMG/M metagenome (GOLD analysis project Ga0194133, IMG submission 155448) | Freshwater microbial communities from Lake Tanganyika, Tanzania - TA2015055 Kigoma Offshore 40m | ecosystem: Environmental > Aquatic > Freshwater > Lake | place: Tanzania: Lake...
AGGGAATCGGCCCGGATTCCAGGGCAGGGCGCTGCCTGGGGCCGATTCGCGCGCCCTGGACCAGCCGGGCTGCCCCGGCTTTGGCTATTCAGTGACCCGTCCCGCCTGCCGGACCCGCGCCTGGCCATGGAGGGCCTGCCGCGTGGCGCCGGGGTGGTGGCGCGCGGCCTGGCGCCGGGGCTTTTGGCGCCAGTGGCGCGGCTGGCGCGCCAGGGCGGGCTGAGGCTGCTGCTTGCCGGGGATGGCCGGGCGGCGCTGGCATTGGGGGCCGGGCTGCATCTGCCGGATCGGCGGGAAAGCGCGGGCCTGCTGCCTTTTCTGCTGGCACGCCGGGCTGCGCCAGGGCGCCTTATATTGAGTATGGCCGCGCATGGCGGCCAGCGCAGCGCGGCTCGGGCTAGGCGGCTTCGGGTGGATTGCGTGTTTCTTTCCCCAGTTTTCCCAACACGAAGCCACCCTGGCGCGCCCGCCCTTGGGGTCTTGCGTTGGGCGGGTTTGGCGCGGCGCCTGCCTGCGCCCTGCATGGCTTTGGGGGGCATCACCCCCGGCAGGCTGGCTGCTTTGCCCGCCCCTGTGGCAGGGGTGGCGGCGATTGGGGGGCTGGCACTACCTGTTGCGCGTTTGCCACAGTAATGTGGCCAAGTCGCGGCAACCCCTGCTGAGAGGTTGCGGCCAGCGGCGTGAAATGATCATAGTCTTTCAAGGTCTGGGGGATTTGGCGCCCATATTGGGGGTTCAGTCTTCCTTCCTGCCGGGGGCAGGGGCCGAGGAACACTGCCGGATTTTCCGGCTATGAGGAGGACTTGAATGCGTAAAATTCTTCTGGGAACGACTGCTGTTGTCAGTCTCGCTCTCGCGGCGCCGGCTGCTTTTGCCCAAACTGCGGCGCCTGCGCCCAGCCTCGCCGGCGCTGGCGGTCCGACCATTCGCCTGGGCGGCTACTTCGATTTCAGCTATGGCGTGGTTTCGGATAGTGCTGATAAGGCCGGTGGAACTGGCGGTCGGGCTGCTGGGTCGCAGTCTCGTGCTACGACCGACTTCCGTAATGATGCGGAAATCTTTCTCTATGTTGACGGCCGAGCAGCCAATGGCCTTCAATATGGTGCGGTTTTCGAACTGCAGATGGATAATATGGCTGCTACCGGCTCCGGCCAGGGCGTGGACTTCGACGAAATGTATGGTTTCGTGAAGGGCGCCTGGGGTGAACTGCGCTTCGGTGCAGAAGATGGCGCAGCGGGACTTATGCAGGTCCGTCCCCCCACCGTGTTGGGGTTGGGCACCTCTGCTGATTGGGACGAGTTCCTTCCCGCTGGCAACCAAATCATAGCAAGCTTTCAAGACAATGCTGACGCGACCAAGATCATCTACATGTCCCCGCAGTTCAGCGGCTTTGATTTCGGTTTTTCTTATGCAGCGAATCGTTTTGAAGGTGAACGCGCCGACACTAATACCAGCGCAACTGTGTTTCAGCGCGACAATACTGGCGTGACCAATGAATTGACTGCCGCCATTCGCTATCGGGGTACACTCGGCGGTGTTGGCGTGCAGGCGAGCTTGTCGGGCATGTCGGCTGAGTCAGCAAAGCAGTCTGCCGGTGGTGCGGCGCTCGCCACGCGCGAGCGGAGCATCCGGGCCTATCATGCTGGCTTGGCGTTGAACGGCCTGATGCCCGGGCTTGCCATCGGTATCGACTATCACTGGGGTAATTACCGGGGCGCTCCGGGCACAACCGCCCTGAATGAGGGAGTGGATGGCAGCACCCAAATCGTGCTGGGTGCAACCTACACCGTTGGTGCACTCGCCATTGGCGCGCAATATGGCAACGCGGTCCAGTCCAACGGCGGCACGCGTGATGACCGCACCCAGACTTATATTGGTGCGGGTCTTGCCTATACCTTTGCGCCGGGCATGGCCTTCTTCGCCAGTTATAACGTCCTCAGCGATGAAAATGTGCCGACTGCGGCGCCTACGAACGCTGGGGCGACCCTCACCACCTACGGCGCTAACCTCGACAACAAGCGCGACATCTCGGTTGCGCTTGCTGGCGTGCGCCTCGCCTTCTGATCTTCGGATCATTCGGAAAAAAGGGGCGGCGAGGGAAACCTTGCCGCCCTTTCTCTTTTCAGATGGTGGTGGTTTCGGCTATTAACATTGCATGATTCTGTTCCAAAACCGACGCTCCCCCCCCCTCCGGCTGTTGTTCAGCCTTCCGCTGCTTGGCCTTGCGGCCTGCAGCGGCGACTCATCGCAGGTCCGCGAAGTGGGTCGGGACGAATACAATACCGACAGCAGGCGCGAACGATTGCTGCGCGCCACATCCGGGTCCGGGACAGGCGGTGGTATCACCATGATGGGTGCTGGCACCGAAAAGGGCCAGGAAGAAGGCCGCGGCAGTGGTGGGCTTGGGGTGAATGCCTTCCTGTGGCGTGCCACGCTGGATACGCTTTCCTTCATGCCGCTGGCATCGGCCGATCCCTTTGGTGGCGTTATCATCACGGATTGGCACGCGCCTGGCGGCGTTTCCAATGAACGCTTCAAGGCAACAGCCTATGTGCTTGGACGGCAGCTGCGGTCTGACGGGGTCCGCATTTCCGTCTTTCGCCAAGTGCGCGGCCCGGGCGGTTGGGTAGATGCGCCAGTCAGCGCCGCGACAGCGGCGGAATTGGAAGACAAGGTCCTGACCCGTGCGCGGGAATTGCGCAGCCAATCAGCCGGGCGCTAGAGCAGATCCCGTTCAGATGGATAAATCTGAACGGGTGAAGATGCTCGAAAACAACATGGTTAAGCCATAGGTGTATCCTCTGGAATCAATGACCTGATGATGCCGCCTGCCGCGCTTTGGGGCCAAGTGCAAATGGCCATGCAGCAGGGGCGGCTGGATGCGGCTGAAGCGGGGGCCGAGCAAATCCTGCGCGCCGCGCCGCGCCATACCGGTGCCTTGCATATTCTGGGGGTGATCTGCCTGCAACGCCGGCAGATGCCGGAAGCGCTGCGCTGGTTGAAGAAAGCCACCCAGGCAGACCAGCGCAACGCGATGATCTGGGCGACGCTCGGCTATGCCTGTTTCGAAACCGCTGCCTTTCGTGATGCGGTGGACGCTTTTCGCAAGGCGTCTTTGATTGATGCGCGCGCGCATCCCGCCTTGCATGGCTTGGGCAAAAGTTTGCAAGCCTTGGGCCGATATCAGGAGGCCGCGGCCGCGCTCGGCCGCGCGATTGCCCTTGAACCGCGCAATCCGGACTACCTGAATGATCGCGGGGTGGCGCTGATGGAAAGCGGTGTGATCACCGAAGCGTTACGGGATTTTGATGCCGCGCTTCTGCTGGCACCAGGATTTTTTGGCGCCCTGATGAACAAGGGATTGGCGCTGAAGAAATCCGGTGATGCAGCCAGCGCATGCATGGCTTTGGACCAAGCGATCAACCTCAATCCTTCCTATGCGCCCGCGCATAATAATCGCGCCGCGATCCTGTTGGATTTGGGGGATGCTGCACAGGCCTTGGCAGCAGCAGATCGCGCCATTGCGCTAGCGCCTGATTTTGCGGAAGCCTGGAACAACAAGGGGCTGGCGCTGCTCGATTTGAAAGATCACAGTGCTGCCCTTGAAAATTTTCGACATGCCGCGCGGCTTGATCCAGCAAATGCGGCAGCACATTACAACGCGGCGGGTATCCATTGGCAGCGCGGCGACTATGCTGCGGCAGCCGAGGCGCATCGGCATTGCCTGAATGCCGCTCCTAATCATCTTTCAGCGCTGAATGATCTTGGCCTCGCGGAAGCTGCACTTGGCAATCACACCGCCGCGCTGGCATGCTATGATCGCGCGTTGCGACTGACGCCGGATTTTTCTGAGGCGCAATTCAACAAATCCCTGACCTGCCTTTTGTTTGGCAACCTCAAGGAAGGTTGGCACCTGTGGGAGGCACGCAAGCGCAAGAAAATCCCAGTCGGCTTTCAGGATTTCGGCCTGCCATTATGGACTGGGGCGCAGGATGTGGCAGGGCGGCGTATCCTGCTGCATTGGGAACAGGGGTTTGGCGATACGATTCAATTTATTCGTTATGCGCCAATGGTTCAGGCTAAGGGCGCTGATGTTGCGCTCATGGTGCAGCCTGAATTGGCGCCCCTCATCCGCCGCGTAATGCCGGGCATTCAAATGGTGGAAGCCCCACCCGCCGACGCCACCCTGCAATGCCCCCTCATGAGCCTGCCGCGTGCCTTGGCGACAGAATTGGGAACGATCCCGCCTGCACCAGTTTGGCGGGCGGATGAAACACGCCGTGCCATGTGGCGCGCGCGGCTGGGCGCCTCTGACAGGCCCCGCATTGGGTTTGCCTGGCGCGGTAGCGCAGGCCATACCAATGACCGCAACCGGTCGCTGCCCATTCAATCGGGTTTTCCGATAATGGACGGCAGCGCAGCCTGGTTCGGTATTCAAAAGGGTCTGCCGGCAGCCGACCATGAGGCCCTTTCAGCTACGCCAAAACTCCGCATCTTCGACAGCGAGATCAATGATTTTGAAGATACCGCCGCGCTGATCGCCGAGATGGATTTGATCATTACCGTGGATACCAGCCTTGCGCATCTTGCTGGCAGTATGGGCCGCGATTGTTGGGTCCTGCTGCCCTTCAATCCGGATTGGCGCTGGTTGCTCGATCGGGAAGATAGTCCCTGGTATGCGTCAATCAGGCTTTTCCGGCAGAAACACCCTGGTGACTGGGCGGGGCCATTGCAAGAAATCCGCAGCGCCTTAGCAGCCCATTTCCGGTGAATGGATGGGGGCGGAAGAAGCGCCATGCATGTTTGGCGCGGGTTGCCCTTCAGGGTGGGTGCGGTGATGGCGGCAAATATGCGCCGCCATCGGCGGATCATGCCAGGCAAGCGGCCTGGAACCTGCTCAAGTCACGCGAAAATTGCTGAATTGCCAAGGATCTTCGCGGTCCAATTCCTCCGGGAAAAGTGTGGCGCGGTCCTGCAGCGGGGTCCATTCGGCATAAACCCCGGCCATTTCGCCCAGATAGGGCAGGCAGATATCAAGCATCCGCGCATGGTCCAGTTCATCGGCTTCCAGCACCCCAAGTTCAGGGTTTTCCATGGCGAAGACCACGCCCGCCAGCACGGCAGCGCAAACCTGCAGCGAGGTCGCGTTGTTATGTGGCGCAAGGGCGCGTGCTTCTTCAATCGTCAGGCGTGAACCATACCAATAGGCGCCCTTCTTGTGCCCCATCAGCAAGACGCCAAGCTCATCCATGCCAGAGGTGATTTCATCCATCATCAAACGCTTGCTGTCCTGGAGTTTCCAGTTCTGGCCAGCGAATTCATGCAGCGAAAGCACCGCGTCATCGCAGGGATGATAGGCGTAATGGGCGGTTGGCCGATAGATCACGGCGCCCGCCGCATCCCGGCGCGTATAGTAATCCGCGATTGAAATGCTTTCATTATGGGTAATCAGAAAGGCCTGCATCGGGCCTTCCAGCGGGGTCCAGCTCCGCACCCGCGTCGCCGCCCCTGGGCGCATCAGGTAAATCGCCGCATCGCCGCCGAAATCATGGCGCTTCCCATCTGCGGGCAGCGCCTTTTCATGGCTGCCCCAGCCCAGTTCCGCCGGTTGGCAGCCTTCACCCGTGAAGCCATCAATGGACCAGGTATTGACGAATTCGCCACGGCGCTTGGCCATGCTCTCCGCAACCTGGGTATCGCGTTCGGCGATATGGATCACCTTGACGCCAAGATCATGCGCCAGCGCCGCCCATGCCGCGCGGGATTGCGGCACACTGACTTCATGGCCTGTGTCGGCGGCGATATTCAGCAGCGCCTGCTTCACGAAATGCGAAACAAGCCCCGGATTGGCGCCATGCGTCATGACAGCCGTTGGCCCAGCACCATCCTTGAGCGCGAGCGCGCTTTCACGCAGCGCGTAATTGGACCTGAGTGATGGGGAAAGCGATGTATCCGTATAGCCGCCGACCCATGGTTCCACGCAGGTGTCCAGGTAAAGCACACCAATGTCGCGGCACAGCTTGACTAACGCGACCGAGGATATGTCCACGGAAAGGTTGAGCAAGAAATCCCCCGGCGCCAGGCGCGCGCCAAGCTCCGCCGCGTAGTTTTCGCGCGTGAGGGGCAGGATGGTGTGGCGAATGCCATGCTGGGCGGCAATCGCCTCCCCCCGCGTATCAGAGGTCAGGATTTCAATGCGGTCCTTCGGCATGTCGATATGCCGCAGGATCAGGGGCAGCACCCCTTGGCCGATGGACCCAAAGCCCAGCATCAGCAGCCGGCCATCAAAAGCAGCGTGTTTCATGTCACTTCCTTCATTGTCACGCCGCGCGCGGCGCATTCAGTATGTCATGTGGTGTGACGCGCAGCGGTGCGTCAGCAATTTCGGTCACCAGGGCGCGGTCAAAGCCATTGAAGGCGGTGCGCAAAGCCGTCCCATAAGCCCAAAGCTGCCCGATTTCGATCCAATCTCCTTGGCCGATATCGCCGGGCAAAGTCCATGGACCTTTCATGATATTTGCCGAATCGCAGGTGGGGCCAAACAACACAAATTCCTGGCACGCGGCGCCCAACCCGCTGCCTTCCGCACGGATCAGGCGATGCGGAAAGCGAAACCCAGGTGCGCCGGGACGCAGGCAATAGACCGGCTCTTCCGGGCGGAGGAACCGCACCAGACCATCCACGCTGGGGAAAGACGGCAGGCTGGCCGAACGGCGCAGCGGAGAGACAGCATTACGGCTACGAATATGGCTCATCACAAAGACCCCTTCTGGAAGGGAGGAAAAGGCGCCCCCGCCGCCACACCGCAGCCTTTTGGGCTTGGCGCGCAGCGATGCCTTCAGGGCGCTGCGTTCAAAGCGATGAGGAGGTCATCGCAGAGCGGCAGACAGGCGACACAGGCGGCTCCCTCGAACATTCCGGCCCATCTTTGGCTGGATCGAACAAAGGACGCGTCCCGTCGTTGCTTGTGGCCCTGAGACAGGGCCTCGCGGCACGTGCGATGGCGTCAGCGCCCCCATCCCGGGTAGCGCTGACAGGGATATATGCGGAAATAAAATCGAATGCAAGATAAAAATCTCGCTCTAAAGCTAATTGGCCGTTTTTTCGCCCGGATAACCCGGGCTAGGTCGGGAAATTATCCCGCCCCTATTTTCCACTGGCAAAAAGGCACAGATACTCCCAGGCGATGGTGGCGGCGGCCAAGGCGGTGATTTCCGCAACATCATGGGCAGGCGCCACTTCCACAATATCCGCGCCACAAAAATCAACGCCCGCCATGCCGCGCAGGATCGCCTGGGCCTGCCAGCTTGCCAGGCCGCCAATTTCGGGCGTGCCAGTGCCGGGGGCGAAGGCCGGGTCCAGCCCGTCAATGTCAAAGGAAAGGTAGCAGGGGCCGGCGCCAAGCACTGCCCGCGCCTCAGCGATGACCGATGCGATGGAGCTTTGGTGGACATCCTGGGCCGAGAGGATGGTCACCCCCTTCCCGCGCGTCCATTCAAACATCTCCGGCCAGGCGGGCGCACGGATACCGATCTGCACCATGCGCCGCGGGTCCACCAAGCCTTCCGTAATGGCGTGCCAGAACACGGCCCCATGCGCGAAAGCCTGCCCGAAATTATCCTTGGACGTATCAAGATGCGCATCTATGTGGAGCAGCCCCACGGGCGCACCAAGCCGCTTGGTCAAGGCCCGCAGCAGGGCAAGCGTTATGCCGTGCTCCCCGCCAAGCGCCAGCAGATGGGAAAGGCCCGTGGCCTGTTCTTCGATCATCGCCAGGCTTTTGACGATATCCCCAAGGGCAATATCAAATTCACCAAGATCGGAAAGATCGAGCGCGGCGGGGTCAGCGCCGCTCACCGGATGGCGGCCATCTGTCAGCATGCGGGCGGCGGCGCGAATGGCGCGCGGCCCATCGCGCGCGCCGGCGCGGTTGGTGGTGCCGATATCAAGCGGCACGCCAGCGATGCAAAACGCAGCGCCCCGGTCCTGCGCACGGGCACCAAGAAATGAATGGGGGGCGGCAAAGGTAATGGGCATGGACATGGGCTTCTTTCCCGACACTGCTACGCTTCCCAGCCTGTAGAATATTTTCGCACCAAGCGGCATTGCCTCGCGTCCCAAGCCACACGGGCGGCCGCGCTTTCAGTGCAGCATCATGAAGCCGCTTTCAGGCGCCGCCGCGGCCAAGATGGCCCGGCGCGGGTGCAGATAGGCCAGGGCTTAGGTGCTGTTGGTGAGACGCCAAGTGTGACCACTTGGCTTGAAAATGCTTATTGGTCTGATCGCATTTTCCGAGTCGCCAAGTGTGACCACTTGGCTTGAAAATGCTCAGCTCTCCAATTCGCTATCCCAGTAAAGGTAATCCCGCCAGCTTTCGTGCAAATAATTCGGCGGGAAGGATCGGCCATTATCCTGTAATTCCCAGCTGGTTGGCTGACGTGGAGTATGGCGTGGAATCATTTGGCATTCGCGCGGCAGGCGGTTGCCCTTTCGCAAATTGCACGGCCCGCAGGCGGTGACGACATTCTCCCATGATGTGCGCCCGCCCTTGGATCGCGGGATCACATGGTCAAAGGTCAAATCCGGCGTGGGGTAGGACCCGCCGCAATACTGGCATGCAAAGTGATCGCGCAGGAAAACATTGAAGCGCGTGAAGGCCGGGCGCCGCGCGGCCGGGATGAATTCCTTAAGTGCAATCACGCTGGGCAGGCGGAGCGCCAGCGATGGCGAATGCACCTCCACATCATATTCATTCAGCACGGAAACACGATCCAGAAAGACAGCCTTGATGGCGTCCTGCCAGGACCAGATGGACAGCGGGAAATAGGAAAGCGGGCGGAAATCCGCATTCAGAACAAGCGCGGGATAGGCATGCGCCCCCGCGAAGGTACCGCCATCTGGCAAGCCTCGCTCCTTCCAGCGTGGCGCCACAGCATGCGGGGGCTCTATTCTGCGGGAACCCCCAGATGTAGTGGTGCCGCCTCGTCTACTGAAGTCATGACATGCGCCGCGCCGTGCCGCAAGCCATCCAAGGCAGGTTTCATGCGCCTGAAACACTCGGCAGGCTCTCCGCCAGCAGCGCGGTGCCGGCGGCAAGGCCAGCATCATCCAACCCATGGGCAAGATCAGGCCGCAACAGCAATTCATGCGGCACGGCTTCGGCCTGCAAAAGCCGCGCTGCCTGGCGGCTGGCCATGGCGGGCACCACCTCATCCGCTTCGCCATGCACCAGCAGCACGGGCGGGCGGGCAGTGACTTCGGCGGCGAAGCTCTCCGGCCCTAAAAGCGCGCCGGAATAGGCCAGGATGCAGGCGGGCGCTGGCACCGCGCCACGCAGCCCGGCAAATAGCGCCACCATGGCCCCCTGGCTGAAGCCCATCAGCGCCAGGCGGTCTCCGCCAAGGCCCAGTTCTGTCAGTTTTGCGCGGGTGAAATCGCCAAGGAGAGTGGCGGCGAGGCGGAGCCCCGCTTCAAGCCGTGCCGGCGTGCGGTCCATGATGTCGAACCATTGCCGGCCAAAGGGCGCGCCCTGGAAGGGGAAGGGCGCATGGGGCGCGATGAACAGGGTGCAGGGCAGCACTTCCGCCCAGACCGGCGCCAGGTCAATCAGGTCAAAGCCATCCGCGCCCACGCCATGCAGCAGCAGCATAAGCGAATCGGGCTTGCCGCCCGAAGCGGGGCCGTATTGCGGGCCTTCCAATACTGCCATGTGGGAATCTCCCCTTGCTTGCGATGCGCTTCGCCCGCTACCCGGCGGAAGCCATGGATGCAATGCCTGAAATCACGCGCTTCGCGCCAAGCCCGACGGGGCTTTTGCATCTGGGCCATGCGCGCGCCGCGCTATTCGCCTGGCGCCGCGCGCGCGCAACCGGTGGGCGCTTTCTGCTGCGGATTGAGGATATAGATACCACGCGCTGCCGCCCGGAATATGAGGCAGCGATTTTGGAAGATTTGCACTGGCTGGGCCTTGATTGGGACGGCACCCCCCGCAAGCAATCCGAGCATTTTGCGGAATATCGCAAGGTTTTGGATGAGCTGGCGGTGCGTGGCCTGACCTATCCCTGTTTTTGCACGCGTGCCGATATTGCGCGCGAAGTGGCCGATGCCGGTGCTGCACCGCAAGGCCCGGATGGGCCGCTTTATCCGGGGCTTTGCCGTGATTTGCCGGACGCGGAAGCCACACGCCGCATCGCCGCTGGCCAGCCCTATGCGCTGCGCCTTCACATGGCGCGCGCTTGTGAGGCTGTGACAGTGCCATTGCAGGCGCATGAGGAAGGGGAAGGCTGGCATATGTGCCGCCCCGAAGTTTTCGGTGATGTCGTGCTGGGGCGGAAGGTCGTGCCGGCATCCTATCATCTCTGCGTCACGCATGATGATGCGCTGCAAGGTGTTACCTTGGTGACGCGTGGCGATGATCTGAAGCCTGCGGTGGATGTGCATCGGTTGCTTCAGGCGCTGATGGGCTGGCCCGCGCCGCGCTTTGCGCATCATGCGCTGCTGCGTGATGCGGCGGGGCGAAGGCTTGCCAAACGCGATGGCGCGGAAAGCCTGCGCGCATTGCGGGAAAAGGGGCTGAGCGCCGCTGAGGTGCGTGCGATGGCGGAAGCGCCCCAGAGCTAGGCCTTGGCGGCCGGTAACCTGCGCTAATCCGCGGTCCAGCCGCCATCCACCAGCAGGGCGGAACCCGTCATCAGGGCGCCGGCATCGCTTGCCAGCAGCAAAATGGCGCCCATCAGATCTTCCACCTGGCCAACGCGGCCAAGCTTGATCTTGGCTTCCACCTGTTCACGAAAACCAGGCGCGGCCAGGAAGGGTTTTGTGAGTGGCGTTTCGATGAAGGTGGGGCAGAGCGTATTCACGCGAATGCCATGCGGCGCCAATTCCACCGCCATGGCCTTGGTCAGCCCCTCAATCGCCCATTTGGAAGCGCAATAAATGCTCCGATTTGGCGCGCCGACATGGCCCATCTGCGATGAGATATTGATGATTGAACCGGGGCGCTTGGCGGCCAGTAGCCGCTTGGTCACGTGTTGTGCGAGGAAAAACGCGGCGCGCACATTAAGCCCCATCACCGCATCGAAATCATCCGGCGTGACATCGGTAAAGGGCTTCGGGCGATTGGTGCCGGCGTTGTTCACCAGAATATCGAAGGGCGCAGCCTCCATGATGGCGGCTTCCGTCGCTGCCAGATCGGCCACATCTAAGGCAAGCGCCTCCGCCGCACCGCCCGTGGCGCGAATGGCCACCGCCGCGGCTTCAATCTCATTCGCGCTACGGGCAAGCAGCGTGACATGCGCGCCCTGATCAGCGAGGGCGGCGGCGGCGGCAAGGCCAATGCCTCGACCAGCGCCCGTTACCAGCGCGCGGCGGCCATCAAGCCGGAAGGAAGGGGTGCGGGGCAATTCCATCGTGCAATTCCTGAAGCGTTGTTTTCGCTGGTATCACAAGCCAAGCGCGGCGCGCCAATCCGCGAAGCGGACCAGCCGCACACCCTGCCGGCGCGCTTTGCCAATCTCGGCAGCGCTCGGAAAGCCGCAATAGGGCAGGGGCGGCGCTGAAACACCGTCAGCCTTGGCCGCCGCCAGCGCGCGCAAGACATCGCTGATTATCGGCAAGGCTGCGTCATGCAGCAGTCGCGCGGCGGTGGAGGCGGAAACGCCCGGTGGCAAAGCGTGCGCACATTGTGCCAGCCCCTCCCCTGCATCAATGCGCGCCGCGATGCGGTGGATGCAGATGCCCGTCGCCGTCAGCCCTTCCTGCATGGCCCAAAAGGCGGGCATGGGGCCGCGATGCCGCGGCAGCAATGATGGGTGGATATTCACGCCCCCCAGCGGCGCCAAAGCGAGGGTTTCCAGCGTGAAAATCTGATCGAAATGAAAGGAAAGGATCACATCAGGTCGCGCTGCCTTCAACGCGGCGTGACAGATCGGGCCATTCACATCCTGAACCTCAAACAGCGCAATGCCGCGCGCGCGTGCCAGATCCGCCAGGCCCTGTCGCCTGCGCAAGCGCGCAACCAAGGACGGCAGAGCGAAATTGACGAAAAGATAAGGCAGAAACCGCAGACCGGAACGCCGCATATGCTGCCAGAATTGCCCCAAGGCGCCACCCGCCGCAGCGCGATAGGGTGCAGAACGGCCAATCAGCATAAGCTCTGCCGCATGGGCCTTGGCGAAGGCCAGCACGGCAGCGCTGCTCGCCAGGCTTTCCAGCGTGAATAGCGCAATGCGGAGCGGCGGTGTTTCGCTCACCTGCCGCGCTGCCCGGTCTTAATCTGCAGCGCTGGCATAGGGGATATTACGCCCGCCATAGCGGCGCACGCGAATATTCGCCTGTTCTGCATGGCCCGCGAAGCCTTCCAGCATGCAAAGTCGCGAACAATATTCGCCGATCATGGTCGAAGCCCCATCGGTCAGCACGCGCTGATAGGTGCAGGTCTTCATGAATTTGCCGACCCAAAGCCCACCCGTATAGCGCGCGGATTTTTTCGTGGGCAGCGTATGGTTGGTGCCGATCACCTTATCGCCATAGGAAACATTGGTGCGCGGCCCCAAAAATAGCGCGCCGTAATTCGTCATGTGCTGCAGGAAATAATCTGGATCGCGTGTCATCACCTGCACATGTTCGGACGCGATGCGATCGGCTTCCGCCACCATTTCATCTTCGCTGTCGCAGATGATGACCTCGCCATAATCTTCCCACGCCTTCCGCGCGATGGCGGCGGTGGGCAGGATGGTGAGCAGGCGTTCAACTTCCGCCATGGTCTCGCGTGCCAGTTTTTCCGAAGTGGTGAGCAGCACCGCCGGCGAGTTTGGCCCGTGTTCTGCCTGCCCCAAAAGATCAGTCGCGCAAATCTCGCCATCCACGGTTTCATCGGCGATGATCAGGGTTTCAGTGGGGCCGGCGAAAAGATCAATGCCGACACGGCCGTAAAGCTGGCGCTTGGCTTCCGCGACAAAGGCATTGCCGGGGCCGACCAGCATGTCCACCGGCGCGATGCTTTCCGTGCCCAGCGCCATGGCACCCACCGCCTGAATGCCGCCCAGGCAATAGATCTCATCCGCGCCGGCCAGATGCTGCGCGGCCACAATGGCAGGCGCCGGCCGGCCTTCAAACGGCGGCGCGCAGGTGATGATGCGCTTGCAGCCCGCGACCTTCGCCGTCACCACCGACATATGGGCCGATGCCAGCAGCGGATATTTGCCGCCGGGGACATAGCAACCAACCGAATTGACCGGGATATTGCGATGGCCGAGCACCACACCGGGCAGGGTTTCCACCTCAATATCACGTAGCGCCGCCTTTTGATGTTCGGCGAAATTGCGCACCTGGGTCTGCGCAAAGCGGATATCTTCCAGGTCGCGCGGCGTGAGCTGATCAAGGCAGGCTTGGATTTCGCCCTCACTCAGGCGGAAATTCCGCCGGTCCCATTTGTCGAAGCGGATGGAAAGCTCCCGCACTGCGGCATCACCGCGCGCCTTGATATCGGCCAGGATGTTTTCAACCGTGGCGCGTACCTTGGCGTCATCTTCCGCCACCGCATCCGCATCCCGCCCCCGCTTCAGAAAACGCGCCATGTCCTATCCCTTTCCGGCTTCTGCCCTGTGCTTGAAGCGCCCAGGGCGGGCAGTCAAGCGGAGCATTTTCAAGCCAAGCGGGATCACTTGGCGACTCGGAAAATGCGACCAAACAAAAGCGTGTTTGACCCCGACGCTCATCGGGGGAAGTATTCCCCCATGAACGCAGCCGAATTGCTCGCCCCTATCGTGGGGCCGAAGAATTGCCTCATTGAGGATGCCGATATCGCCCCCTACGCGGTGGATTGGCGCGGAACCTATCGCGGTACGCCGCGCGCCGTGTTGCGCCCGGGCTCGGTGGAGGAGGTTGCGGCTTCTGTCCGCGCCTGTGCCGCGGCTGGGCTCGCGATTGTGCCGGCCGGCGGGCGCACTGGGCTTTGTGGCGGGGCGGTGGTGCAGGATAACGGCCCGCCCGCAGTGGTCATGAGCTTGGAACGCCTGAACCGAATCCGTGATGTGGATGCGAAGGATTTCTCGTTGGTCGCGGAAGCGGGCTGCATCATCCAGAATGTGCAGGAAGCGGCAGCGGCGGCAGGGCGGCTGTTTCCGCTTTCCTGGGGCGCGCAGGGCTCGGCCATGGTGGGTGGGGCGCTTTCCACCAATGCGGGCGGCATTCGCACCATTCGCTGGGGCAATGCGCGCGATCTGGTATTGGGCCTGGAAGTGGTGCTGCCGGATGGGCGCGTGCTGAATGATCTGCGCCGGGTGCGCAAGGACAATAGCGGCTATGCGTTGCGCCATTTGTTCCTGGGTGGGGAAGGCACGCTTGGCATCATCACCGCTGCCGCCTTGCGGCTGGTGCCGGCGCTCAAACGCGTTGAAACTGCTTTTGTCGCCGTGCCATCGCCCGATGCGGCGCTATCGCTTTTGTCGCGCATGTTGGAATCAGGCGCGGATGTGATTGCCTTTGAATTGATCCGCAAGGAATGCATGCAGGTGGTGGAACGCCATGGGCTGCGCACACGCATGCCCATGGCCTTGGAAAGCCCCTGGTATGTCATGGTGGAAATCGCCGCCGCGCATTCGGCCGTGCCACTCAAGGAAATGCTGGAAGACACTTTGGCGGAAGCGGCTGAGGCCGGTGATTGCACCGATGCCGTGCTGGCGGCGAATGAGGATCAGCGCGCCGGCTTTTGGCGCATTCGGGAAGACTACCCGGATTGCCAGCGCCGCAACGGGCCTTATGTCGGCACCGATACCGCCGTGCCGGTTTCATCCGTGCCGCGCTTCCTCGCGCGCGTTGAAAAGGAATTGGTGGCCAATTGGCCGGAAGGCGAGCTGTTCATGATCGGTCATGCCGGGGATGGGAATATCCATCTCGGCATGGGCGCGCCCAAGGGCATGGACTACAAGGATTGGGTATCCCGTGCGGCGGGGCTTGAGGCGCTGGTGAATAGCATCGCGGTTGAGATGGGCGGCAGCTTCAGCGCCGAACATGGCATTGGCCAGTCCAAGCGCCACGCCATGGCATCGCTGAAGGACCCGGTGGCGCTGGATGTGATGCGCGCGATCAAGGGCGCGATTGACCCCGATAGCCTGATGAACCCCGGCAAGATGTTGCCGGGGTAGATCGCCCCGTTTCAGGTCAGGAAAGCCCCGCCATTCACGTGAATGGTCTGGCCGGTGATGTAACCACCCTCTGGCCCCGCCAGCAGGCGCACCACATCGGCGATTTCGGCAACACTCGCGCGGCGACGCATGGGAATGCCGTTATCCGCGAGCGTGCTCGGCATGGACCCGGCCGAGGCACCGCGCACCGTATCCACCGCGCCAGGGGCGACGCTATTGGCGCGAATGCCTTTGGGCGCCAATTCCACCGCCAGGGCGCGCATCAAGCCCTCAAGCCCCGACTTTGAAGCCGAAACATGCGCCCGATTGGGCGTGCCGACATGGGTGGAAATGCCCGATAGCCCAATGATCGAACCACCCCCGCGCGCGATCATCTGCGGTGCGAAAGCCTGCGTGACAATAAAGGCGCCATCCAGCGCGACCGAGAGAATTTCCCGCCATTCAGCGAAGGACATCTCCAGAAAGCTGGTCTGGCGGCGCAGCCCCGCATTCGTCACCAGAATATCCACGCCACCGAATTGGGCGGCAACGGCAGCCGCCATGCTGGCCACTTCCTCGGGCTTCGAGATATCGGCGCGATAGGGCATGGCGCGGCCGCCCGCGGCCGCGATTTCATCGGCCACGGCCTTGATGGCGGCTTCATCCGAACGGCCATTCACCACAATGGTGGCGCCATCGGCGGCGAGCCGCATCGCAATGGCGCGACCGATATTTTTGCCGGCGCCAGTGACCAGCGCGACCTTGCCCGTGAGCGATGCATTCATGAGCGTTTCTCCGTTCTCGCCCAGCAGGATAGGCGCATTCGCCCCAGGATGAAATCCACCATGGGGCCGGGTTTGCGGCGGCGCGGTTACGGGCTTAGGATCAACGCGGAAAAGCGCCGGTTTGGGTGCGTTGGATTGAGGGCGGAAGCAAATGTTGGTGATTTCAGAACAAGGTATCGGCCATATCATCGAAGCCTGGCTCAAGCGCTTCAATGCGGCGCTGGCGGCGGGCGACAAGTCAGCCCTTGGCGCGCTTTTCCGCACCGATAGCCATTGGCGCGATATTGTGGCGCTGGGTCGCCGCATCCGCACCGTGAGCGGTCAGGGCAAGCTTGTGGATGCCTTACTGACCGCAGTTCTGGATACCGGCGCGCGGGATTTCGCCATTGATGAGGAACGCGCCGCGCCGCGCTTTGTGGAGCGCGCCGGCGAGGACACGATCGAAGCGATTTTGCGGTTCGAGACGAAAATCGGCACCGGCGCGGCGCTGCTGCGTCTGAAACGCGCCGAAGCGTCAGGCGATGCGCCGGTGGCCTGGGTGCTGACCACCGCACTTGATAGCCTGCGCGGTTTTGACGTGGATACCATGCGCGAAGCGCGTGAAGAACCCGCCTTTGAACGCGAATTCAACGGGCCGAATTGGTTGGATAAGCGCCGCGAAACGGCGCGTTTTGCAGGCCAAGATCCGGCGGTGCTGATTGTGGGTGGCGGGCATGCCGGTATCACCGCTGCGGCCTGGCTTGGTGCGCTGAATATTGAAACGCTCATCGTGGATCGCATGGCGCGGATCGGCGATAATTGGCGGCTGCGCTACCATGGCCTGAAGTTGCACAACCAGGTGCATAGCAACCACCTGCCCTTCCTGTCCTTTCCGAAGACCTGGCCGAAATATATCCCGAAGGACAAGATTGCCAATTGGCTCGAATCCTATGCCGAGACGATGGAAATCAATTTCTGGACCAAAACGAGTTTTGAGGGCGCGACCTATGACGCGGCGGCCAAGTGCTGGGTGGCGCGGCTGAAGCAGGCGGATGGCAGCGAACGCATCATGCGCCCGCGCCATATCATCATGGCAACCAGCGTCAGCGGCACGCCGAGCCTGCCGGATATTCCAACCCTTGATCGCTTCAAGGGGAAGGTTGTGCATTCATCGGGCTTCAAGAATGGAGCGGAATGGAAGGGCAAGCCGGTTTATGTTTTCGGCACCGGCACCAGCGCGCATGACATTACGCAGGATTTGCACGGCAATGGCGCCAAGGTGACGATGGTGCAGCGCAGCCCGACGCTGATCGTGAATGTGGAACCCAGCGCGCAGCTTTATGATGGCGTTTATTACGGCAAGGGGCCAACGCTGGAAGACCGCGATCTGATCAATGTGTCCTTCCCGCTGGACGTGATGAAGCAGGCGCACAAAATCCTGACCGATAAGACACGCGAATTGGACAAGCCTTTGCTGGATGGGCTTGAGAAGATCGGCTTCCGGCTGGAATTCGGTGACAATGGCACGGGTTGGCCGCTGAAATATCGTTCCCGTGGTGGTGGGTATTACTTCAATGTTGGCTGTTCGGATTTGCTCGTGCGGCGCGAAGTGGGGCTGATCCAGTATCACGACATCGCCGAATTCAACGCGACTGGTATGCAGATGAAGGATGGCCGCGAATTGCCGGCGGAGCTTTTGGTGCTCGCTACCGGCTATAAGGGCCAGGATCATCTGGTGCGCGGCTTCTTTGGCGATGCGGTGGCGGATCGTGTCGGCAAGGTCTGGGGCTTTGACGACGCCGATCAGGAATTGCGCAATATGTGGATGGAAACGCCTCAGCAGGGCTTGTGGTTCACCGGTGGTTCCTTCGCGCAATGCCGGATGTATTCCAAATACCTGGCCATGCAGATCAAGGCGCGCGAAGAAGGTTTGGTCTGATTAGTTTGCTTAGCGGGTTTCGCGCAGCGCCCAGACAAGGCTTGCCGCGAACCCCGCCAGCAATAACCAAAACACCGTCAACGTCGCGCCGGCGCCGAACGCATCCATCGCAAATCCCGCCATCAGCGGCGGGATGCAAAAGCCGATATGCGCCACCAGGAAAACGCCCGCTGCCGCGCGGGCGCGGTCCAGCCCGGCTTTTTCGGAAACGCCGGCCAGCCCGCCAATATACAAAAACCCATAAGCTGCGCTGCCCACCAGCGCGCCGCCCAGCAGCAGCGCGGGCAAGGCGGCATTCAGCGTGCCCCACATCACCAGGCCCGCGCCCAGCACCAGCACCGGCAGGCCAAGCACCACCAGGCGCCGCGCGGCGATGCGCGCCATCAATTGCTGCACCAAAGCGCCGACCAGGATCATGAAGCACACCGCAAGCGGCCCCATGCGTGGATAGCCGGCTTCGGTCAGCGCGGTCGGCACTGCCGTGATCACCGTGCCCGTCACTGCCCAGGCCGCCAACATACTGAGTGAAAGCGGCAGCGTGCCGCGCGGAAAACTTGGCATGCGCAGCCATGCCACGCGCGCCGGGGTTTTGGTTTCTGGCAGGAAAAACACCAGCAGAAAAATCATCGCGAGTGCCGTCATATGCAGCCAAAAGGTCAGCGGTGGTTCACGGCCACCGAAGATTTCAATGGCGATCATGGTGGCTATGCCGCCGGCAGCAAAGCCACTCGCGCTGGCAAGCGTGGTGACTTGCGCGGCGCGGCGCCCGGCTTCAGGGCCCTCGGCCAATTCCGCGGCCCAGGCGGTGGCGCCGCCCGCCAGCAAGCCCACCGCCAGGCCCTGCATGCCGCGCGCAAAGGCCAGCGCGGCAAGCCCCGGCGCCGTGATCAGCGCAATCGTGCCGCAAATGGTCAACGCCAGCGCCGCCAGAATGCAGGGCTTCCGCCCAATGCGGTCCGACATGCCGCCGAGTAGGGGCGCTGAGATGATCGCACTCGCCGCATAGGCAATGAAGGCGGCGGAAAGCCCGCCCGCACCCTGGCCATCCCGCGCCGCATAGGTGGTGAACAAGGGCATGGCGAGGGTGGTGGAAAAGCCAATGGTGAAGACTGCGGCGCCAATCACCCAAATACCACGAGACATTGCCAAGCCTGGCGCTCCTGAAATCGCGCTGATGTTCCGGGGCTTGCCCTGCCGCGTCAATCGCTGTTTCGCCGCAGGGGCCGGCGTGATATGGAGACCCCATGGCCCGATCACCGGCCAAACCCTCAGAAGGTCGCGGCAAGCCCCCCCGCAGCCCGGCCAGAGAGGCTCTCGGCACGCGTCTTTCCGCCCCCCCCTCACGTCCTGCGGCGCGTCCGCGGCGGCGCTTCGGGCTTGTGCGCTTTGGTTTCCTGGCGATGATTTGGGGGCTTATCGCTGCCTCGATTGTTTTGCTGGCCCTGGCTTGGGATTTGCCGCGCCCAGAGGCAGCCCTTGCTGCCACACGCCGGCCATCCACCACCTTGCTTGCATCAGATGGGAAATTGCTGGCGACGAATGGCGATTTATATGGCGAAACGCTCCGGCTGCGCGATATGCCGGCGCATCTGCCCGCCGCCTTCATCGCCATTGAAGATCGGCGCTTTCGCGACCATTGGGGCGTTGACCCGATTGGTCTGGCGCGCGCTGTTTATGCCAATTTCACGTCGGGTCGCGTGGTACAGGGCGGTTCCACCCTGACGCAGCAATTGGCAAAAAACCTGTTCCTGAGCCCGGAACGCAGCCTGAAGCGCAAGGCGCAGGAAGCCATGCTGGCCTTCTGGCTGGAACGGCGCTTCAGCAAGGATGAATTGCTTGAGGTCTATCTGAACCGCGTTTACCTCGGCGCTGGCACTTACGGCGTGGATGCGGCGGCGCGGCTTTACTTTGGTGTCTCGGCAAGGCGGCTGACACCGGGGCAGGCGGCGGTGCTGGCGGGGCTGCCCAAGGCGCCATCGCGGATCAATCCCCGCGCCAATCAGGGGGCCGCGCTGGCGCGTGCCTTGGAAGTGCTGACCGCCATGACTGAAACCGGCGCGCTGACAGCAACCCAGGCCCTGCAAGCGGCCGAGGCTATTCGTTTCATTCAGGCACCATCGCGCGATGCCGGCTGGTTTGCCGATTGGGTGCAGGATGGCATGGCGGGCCGCGCGCCAGGTAGCGCTGATTTGGTGCTACGCACCACGCTCGACCCCGTTCTGCAAGCGGCTGCGGAAGCGCGGATTGATGCTATTTTGGCCGGGCCGGGTGCGCGCGCCGGGGTGTTTCAAGGTGCCGTAGTGGCCATGGATGCCGCAACCGGCGCGGTGCGCGCCATGGCGGGTGGCAAGGATTACCGCAATAGCCCCTTCAACCGCGCGACGCAGGCACGGCGCCAGCCCGGCAGCGCCTTCAAGCCTTTCATTTTCCTGGCCGCCCTGGAAGCGGGGATCGGGCCGCAGGATATGGTGGCCGATACCGCGCTTAATCTTGGTGGCTGGTCACCCAGCAATGGTCCATGGCGCGCGCGCGGCGAAATCACGGTGGAAGAAGCGCTGGCCCATAGCGTGAATACGCCCGCCGTGCGGTTGATGCAGCGCGCGGGGGGCTTTCGCAAAGTGGCGGAAGCCGCGCGGCGCGCCGGGCTGGATGGTCCCTTTCCGCGTGATGCCACAATTGCGCTTGGCACCGGGGAAGTGACTTTGCTTGACTTGGTCGCGGCCTATGCGCCCTTTGCCAATGGTGGCTTTCGTGTGGAGCCCTTTGGCGTGGCGCGGGTGCAGGCCGAAGGCCGCCCTTGGCCCTTGCCGCGCCCCGACCCGCAACGCGCCTTTGCGCCCGAGCATATGGAAGCAATGCGTAGCATGATGGCAGCGGTGGTGGCGCGCGGGACGGGCCGCGCCGCTGCTATTCCGGGGCGCACGATCATCGGCAAAACGGGCACCACACAGGAATACCGCGATGCCTGGTTCATTGGCATCGCCGGCGGCTTGGTGATGGGCGTTTGGCTTGGCAATGATGATGGGGTGCCGATGGATAATGTCGCGGGCGGCGGGCTGCCGGCGCGGCTTTTCCGCGACATCCTAGAGGGCGCCGCCGCCGCCAGCCCGCGCGGGTAAAGGGGCCCTACCGCAACAGGATTTCGACGCGCCGGTTTTGTGGTTCACGCACACCATCGGCGGTGGGCACCAGGGGATTTGCTTCGCCGAAGCCGCGCGTGACAATTTCATTGCGTGGCACGCCACGGCGCAGCAATTCCGCTGCCACAGCCTCTGCCCGGCGGAGGGAAATGACCTCATTGTATTGGGCGGAACCGGAACGATCCGCAAAGCCATTCACTTCAATGCGCGTGACCTGCTGGCTCATGCGTGATTGCGCGGCCTCAGCGATGATCTGGCGCGCGCGATCCGTGAGATCTGAGCGGTTCCAGTCAAAGAATACCAGATAGCTCCGCATTGCGGCGGGTGCGGGTGCTGCAGCAGCAACCGGCGCAGGTGCCGCATTGAAGGCGTAGCGGAGGCCGATCAGCAGCGAATGGTTGAAATTATCGACATCCAGCTTGAGGTTCGCGGCATCCGCTTCGCCCGGCAGGGTCGCGCGGCCTGTGCCTGTCACGGACTGGCTGGCGGCACCCAGGAAGCGGTATTCAGCGGTAACAGATAACCCAGGCACCTGCCGGATCGGATAGGCCGCGCCCAGAATCGCCTGATAGGCAAAGGCTCCGCCATCACCGTTGAAATCAACCGTATTGCCGCCAACCCTCACGCCGATTTTGTCGTATTCGTGCCAGATATAGCCCAGGCCCGCACCAACATAAGGCGTGACACCCCAAAGCGCATTGCCCAGATCAATATCGTAAAGCACATTCGCCATGGCACCCCAGCTGCGCGCCGTGCCCTTTTCGGTGAAGTTGGAAAGGCCGGGGAAGCTGATATCGCTCACCTCATTCTGGCGGTAGCTGCCTTCAATTTCAGCGCGCAGGCCATTGCCGAAACCCCAACCCAGGCTCAGCACACCAGCCCAGCCCCAATGAAAATCAACCGAGCTATTGGCATCGCCGAAATCCGAGCCCTTGATATCGGTGCTTTGCAGGTAATTCCCGCCAATGCCGCCACCAAGATAGAGGCCCTGAATGGGTTGTGCCTGTGCGGCGATTGGCAGGCCAAAGACCAGGACCATCAGTGATTTGCGCAGTGTCATCGTTCTTCCTCGTCATGGACTGGCATCTTCGCGTAGACGCCGGGATGCTTCGGATAGCAGGAGGCTGATGCGCTTGGTCCTGAAATGCCCGTGAGGCTGGCGGCGTTTGCGCGCCCTCACGCCCAAGTGATGGAATTGGGGAAGGGGTATGGGGGTGCAGCGTCGCGGCAAGGCGGAAATCACGCTGCCCGGCTGTCTTTGGCCTTGAAGGGCGGGCTGGCAGGCGCTTCAATGACATCAGCGCTTTCCCGCATGAAACAGGAGCCTTGCCCATGACCGATATCGTGATCCGTGGCGGTGTTGTGGTGGATGGTACAGGGGCTGCGCCGCGGGAAGCGGATGTGGCCATGGCTGGCGGGCGCATTACCGCCATTGGCCATATCCCAGAACGTGGCGCCACGGAAATTGACGCACGCGGCAAGCTGGTGACGCCCGGCTTTGTTGATATCCACACGCATTATGACGGGCAGGCGGTTTGGGATTCGCATTTGGCGCCTTCCGCCTGGCATGGCGTGACGACAGCGGTGATGGGCAATTGCGGTGTTGGCTTCGCACCCTGCCGTGCGGCGGATCGCGACAAGCTGATTGAATTGATGGAAGGCGTGGAAGACATCCCAGGGCCCATTTTGCATGAGGGGCTGAATTGGGCCTGGGAAAGCTTCCCCGAATATCTGGATGCTTTGGCCGCGCGCCCGCGCGATATGGATATTTGCGCCCTGCTGCCGCATGGCGCGGTGCGTGTGCATGTCATGGGTGAACGCGCGCTGAATTTGGAGAACGCCAATCAGGCGGATATCGCTGCCATGCGCGCGATTACTGCCGATGCGGTGCGCGCTGGTGCCTTTGGTGTTTCCACATCACGCACCATCAGCCACAAGACGCTGAAGGGCGACCCAACGCCGACTTTGCGCGCGCAGGAAGATGAACTGCGCGGGCTGGCGCAAGGCTTGCGCGATGGCGGCGGCGGTTTGCTGGAATTGGTTTCCGATTGGAATACGCCCGACCCCGCGACTGAATTCGCCATGGTGCGCCGCGTGGTGGAAGCCACCGGACAGCCGGTGGTGTTTTCGCTCACCGCGCGGCATGACCGTACGGAAGCCTGGAAGGAATTGCTCTCCCTTTCCGATGGCGCCGCTGCGGCGGGGCTGCCGATCCGCCCGGTGTTTCCGCCGCGCCCGATTGGCATTCTGCTAGGCTTGGAAGGCAGCCAAAATCCATTCTCGGGCTGCGCGAGCTATAAGGAAATCGCGCATCTGCCGGCGCCTGAGCGTGCCGCCGCCATGGCCGAGCCGGACTGGCGCGCACGTATCCTGGGCGAGGACCGCATTTCGGGCAGCAATTTCCCGCTGATCTCGCGCCTTGCCTTTGAACGCATGTTCCCCTTTGGCGATCCGCCGGATTACGCGCCGCCGGCTTCGGCATCCATCGCCGCCATGGCCGCGCGGGAAGGGCGCCGCGCGGAAGAAGTCGCTTATGATTTGCTGGTTGCCGATAGCGGGCGCGGCTTTATCTTCGCGCCACTCACGAATTTCGCCGATTACACGCTTTCGGCGAGTGCGGAGTGTCTGCGCCACCCCAATGCCATTGCCGGGCTTTCCGATGGTGGCGCGCATGTCGGTTTCATCTCTGACGGGTCCTTCCCGACCTTCCTGCTGACCTATTGGGCGCGCGATGCGAAGGAAGCGGTATTCCCCGTGGAGGACATGATCCGCCGCCTGACATCGGACACGGCACGCGCTGCCGGCCTGCATGATCGCGGCATTTTGCGCGCGGGCATGAAGGCGGATGTGAACGTGATTGATTTCGCCGCGCTGAAACTACAAGCGCCGCGCATGGTGCGCGATTTGCCGGCGGGTGGTCGGCGCTTGCTGCAAAAGGCCGAAGGCTATGCAGCGACCATTGTGAATGGTGCGGTGACCTATCGCGATGGTGTGGCGACTGGCGCGCTGCCGGGGCGGCTGTTGCGGGCGGGGCGCGCCTAACCGTCACCCTTCGCCCGCGCTTCCAGCAAGCGCACCAAGGCCGCATCACGCCAGGCCGCAAGATCACGCGTGGAGGCACCCTTGGTGCCTTCCGCGACACCTTCGGCCAGTACGCGCTGCAAATCCTGATCAACGCTGGGATGGCCCAGATCATCCCACCAGCTTGTCACCGCCGGCAGCAAATGGTGCAGGAAATGCGCCATGCCGCCTTCTCCGCCCGCCAGATGGAAGGTTGTATGCGGGCCCATCAAAGCCCAGCGCAGCCCAGGGCCTTCGCTGATGGCGGCATCAACATCCGCAACGCTTGCCACCCCTTCCGCCACCAGATGCACCGCTTCGCGCCATAGCGCTGCCTGCAAGCGGTTCGCCAAATGGCCCGGCACTTCCTTCTTGATTTCAATCGGGTACTTCCCGATGGCGCGGTAGAACGCCATCGCGGCTTGCACGGCTTCCGGGCTGCCCTTGGCGCCGCCCACAACCTCCACCAAGGGGATCAAATGCGGCGGGTTGAAGGGGTGGCCGATCACCACGCGTTCGGGATGCGCGCAATGTTGCGACAGGCGGCTGGCGAGCAGCCCGGAAGTGGAAGAAGCAATCACCACATCCGCCGGCAGCGCGGCATCAAGGCGCGCAAGCAAGGGCTGTTTCACATCCAGCCGCTCAGGCGCGCTTTCCTGCACAAAATCTGCCCCGGCCACGGCTGCCACGGGGTCCGCTTCAAAGCGCCAGGCATTGGGGTTGGCATCCGCCTTGCCGCCAAGGCGCATCAGGATCGGCCAGGCAGCCTCCACCATGCGGCGGATCAAATCGGGCGCGCCGGGGGACGGATCGCTTGCCGTGACGCTCAAGCCACGGCTCAGGAAATAGGCCGCCCAGGAAGCGCCAATGGTGCCCGCGCCAATCACCGCGACATGCTTGATGTCTTGCCTCATGCTTCGATCCTCCGTTGCTTGGCGCAAGCCTAACCGGAAAAGCCGCGCCCTGGCCATGCCGCCCGCACAAGGTTAGCGTTGCGGGATAAGGAGAACGCCCATGCAGGAATTGATCGCGCGCATGAATGCGCTTTGTGACGCGCAGCCTTTCACCACAAGCTGGTATGTGAAGGATCTGGTGACCGGCCAGGAAGCGGATCGCGCTGGCGATATGGTACTGCCTTCCGCCAGCACACGCAAAACCTCGATCCTCATGCACGCATTGTCGCGCGTTCATGCGGGCGCGCTGAGGCTGGATGAGCCCTGCACCATTGAAGCGCGGCTGCAGGAAGGGGTTGATAGCGGCACCTATCAATACATGACGCCAGGATGCGTGATCCCGTTGCGCGATGCTTTCGTGAATATGATCATCACCAGCGATAATGTCTGCACGCAGCTTGTGCTTGAAAGGCTGGATCGTGATGCGCTGAATGCCTGGTGCGCCCGCATCGGCATGAAGGGCACAACGCATCGTGTGAACTTCCCGCCACCGGGTCTTGCCTGGGATCATCCAATTGAAGCGGTCGCCAGCACCACGGTGCGCGATCAGGGCATTCTGCTGGACAGGATGCTGCAGGGTGCTGCGGATGCCAATGCTGCGGCGGAGCTTGGTGCCAGCAGGGAACTTTGCCAATTGGGGCTTGATATCCTGTCCTGGCAGAGGCTGCGTAACCTGATCCCGTCCATGCTGCCGGCCAAGACCAAGGTTGCGCATAAAACCGGGCGCGGGCCGCGTGGGCGGATGGATGCCGGCGTGGTGTATCGCGGCAATACGCCACGCTTCATCATCAGTGTATTCACGGATCGGGTGCCAGAGACCTTGCCGGATGGTATGCCGGGCTTTACCGCTGCCTTCGCCACCGCTGGGCGGCTCACGCGACTGTGTTGGGATGCAATGCCATGAATGATGCTGAATTTGAAGCGGCGATTGCCGCGCTTGCCCCTTGGGTGGGGCGTGTCCGAATTGTGGAAGATGAAATCGGCCTATCCTCCGCACGCCGTATTGCCGGCATGCTGGATATGGACCCGGCCGGCATTACTCAGGGCATGGCGTTGCCGCCGCATTGGTTCAGCATGTTCTTCCCCGATATCGCCAAGCAATCCGATATCGGCCCGGATGGCCACCCGAATAAGGGCGTATTTCTGCCGCCGATTCCGCTGCCGCGCCGGATGGGTGCGGGCCGGCGCGTGAAAATCAACGGCCAGCTTGTGGTGGGTGAACCCGCGATCAAAAAGGCCGAAGTGGCGGCGATTGTTCCAAAGCATGGCCGCACGGGCCGCATGGCAGTGCTGACCATGCGCCACACGATTGAATGCCGTGGTCAGGTGATTGCCGTTGAGGAATTTGACGCGATGTATCGCGAAGCAACGCCCCCCGGCCAAAAAACCACCGCGACCCCGCCCGTGCCGGCGCCGGAAAACGCTGCCTGGGCCGATAAGGTATTGCTGTCCTCGCCTTTGGTGTTTCGCTACTCTTCGGTCACCTGGAATGCGCATCGCATCCATTATGATGCGGATTACGCGCGCGATGAGGAAGGCTACCAGGCTACCGTGCAAAATGGCGGCCTGACCATGCAACTGATCCTGGACGCGGCGCTGAAGCGCGCGACAGGTCGGCTGGTGGGCTTCACCGCGCGGCTCGCGCGGCCGCTTTGGGTGGGAGATACCGTGACACTTTGCGGCGCAACTCAGGCAGATGGCAAAATGGAATGCTGGGCGGCCGATAAGGATGGCTATCTTTGCGCCAAGCTGGAAGCGGAGTTTGCCTAATGGCGGCATCAAACCCAAATAGCTGGCGATCCCTGCTGTTCATCCCAGCGGTAGCTGAGCGTTTTGTCGCCAAGGCGCATACGCGTGGCGCGGATGTGATCATTCTTGATTTGGAAGATTCCATCCCGCCCAGTGAAAAGGAAGCCGCGCGCGCCGCACTTCCAGGGGCGGCGAAGACGATTGCTGCCCATGGGCAGGAGATTTGTGTGCGCATCAACCGGCCATTGGAATTGGCGGTGCCGGATATCGCGGCGGCCATCATGCCGGAAGTGTCATCGCTGATGCTGCCCAAGGTGATGGGGCCGGAACATATCAAGCTTCTGTCGGAAGTGGTGGCGGTGCGCGAAGCTGCCCTTGGCATGCGGATTGGCCATACGCGCTTCATCGGCGTGGTGGAAACGCCCGATGCACTGCCCGCCTTGCATGCCATCGCCCTGGCCGATCCGCGCATGGCAGCCCTTGGCGTTGGTTCGGAAGACCTTTCCACCGAATTGGAATCGGTGCCGGGCGCTGATTCGCTTTATGTCTATGGCATGATGGCAGTGGCAGCAGCGCGTGCGGCGCGCATCCTGCCGCTTGGGTCCATCGGCGTATTTGCGGATTTCTCCGACCTTGATGCCTATCGCGCGTCACTCCGGCGTTCTCGCGCGTTGGGCTTCGGCTGCGCGGCCTGCATCCACCCCGCGCAGGTAGCGGTGGTGAATGAGGAATACGGGCCGGCGCCGGCGGAAGTGGAACGCGCGCGCCGGCTGATCGCTGCCTTTGATGCGGCGCTGGCGGAAGGCAAGGGCGCCGTCGCCTTTGAAGGCGCGATGATTGATCTACCGGTGGTGGAACGCGCGCGGCGTTTGCTCGCGCGCGCACGGTAAGCCGCCATGCGCCGCCGAGGCTTGCTCTTTGCGCCGGCGCTGATCAGCGCTACCGCGCAGGCGCAAGCCGCACCCGAAGTGGATTTGCTGCTGGTGCTGGCAATGGATGCTTCCGGCTCCATTGATGCGGATGAATTTCGCCTGCAACGCGAAGGCATTGCGGAATCCATTACCCATCCCGCGGTGCTTGATGCCATCGCTGCCAATCCGCGCCGTGCCATTGCGCTGGCGATGACAGAATGGGGCAGCCCTGGTGGCGCTGCCCTAGCGGTGGATTGGCATCGCGTGACTGATGCGGCCTCGGCCCAGGTATTCGCCAATGCCGTGCTAGCCGCGCCGCGATCACGGCAAAGCTATAATGCGATTGGGGACGCAATCACCCATGCGGCGGCATTGATAACCGCCGCACCTTTCCGCGCGAATGAGCGTGTGATTGATGTGGCAGGGGATGGGCCGGATATGCGCTCCACAATCCTGGCGCCGGATGCGCGGGATGCTGCGGTGGCGCAGGGTATCACCATCAATGGACTCGCCATTGAAATCGCGCCCGTGACGCGCGGCAATGAACCGCTGCATGTGCATTATGAACGCAATATCATGGGTGGGCCTGGCGCTTTTGTGATGGTTGCCGAAACGCGGCGCGACTTCGCCCGCGCCATGCGCGCCAAGATGCTGCGAGAGATTGCGTAACCCACAGCGCCCAGGATGTCCGCCATGCAGCATTTCAGCATCAAGGGTTACGATATGGCCTTCATCACCGAAGGCGAGGGGCTGCCATTGCTGCTGATCCATGGCTCGCTTTATGATTATCGATATTGGGCGCCACAGATTGAGGCTCTGGCAGCTGCGGGTTTTCGCGTGATCGCCCCTAGCCTGCGCTATTACTGGCCGAATGATGCAAGCGGCGCGGCGTGGCTCTCCATTGAAGAACACATCGAAGACATGGTGGCATTCATCACCGCGCTTGATCTTGGGCCGATTGATCTGCTTGGCCATTCGCGCGGTGGCTATATCGCGTTCCGCATCGCGGAACGGCGTCCGGCATTGTTACGCCGACTTGTGCTAGCGGAACCTGCCGGCGTTTTGGGCGAATGCTTCATCGCGCCTGGCGAAGCCATGCCGAATTATACCGCGCTGATCGCTGATTCGGTTGCCAAGGTCGCCAACGGTGAGATCGAAGCGGGGCTTGCCAGCTTTTATGACTATGCGCTTGGTCCCGGGTCCTGGGCGAGGCTTGGCGAACCGCGCCAATCCATCTGCCGCGATAACGCACGCACGCTGATCGGCCAAGGACAGGAAGGCCGCGTGCCTTACACGCGCGCTGCCGCCGAAGCGCTTCGCCCAAGGACTTTGTTGATTGATGGCGCCTTGGCGGAAGCGCCTTTTCGTTGTGTTGCGTATGGCTTGGCCCGGACCATCCCGCAGGTGACGCGCGTTACCCTGCCAGGCGCCGCGCATTTACTGAACTGGGATGATGCCGCCGGCTTCAATGCTGCCGTTCTGGAATTTCTCCGCGCGCCCTAATCCACCAAATACCGCGCCCGCAAATGATCCATGAAATCATTGGGGTCCAGCGGCTTACCTGTTGCCGCGCACAATAAATCCTGAAAGCCAAGCAGCGATCCCTTGCCATGCACATGGGTACGCAGCCAACCAAGTAACGGCGCCATATCGCCTTCCGCGAGCGCAGCATCCAACCCTGGCTCCGCCACGCGCGCCGCCTTCATCAATTGCGCCGCCGCCATGGCCCCTAGCGTATAGGATGGGAAGTAGCCAAACGCGCCATCATGCCAATGAATATCCTGCAAGCAGCCCTTGGCATCATTGGGTGGGCGAATACCAAGAAGCGTCTCCAACCCCTCATTCCAGGCGGTGGGCAGATCAGCCACGGAAAGCGCGCCTTCGATCATCGCTTTTTCCAGCCGAAAGCGCAGAATGACATGGGCCGGATAGGTGATTTCATCCGCATCCACACGAATGAAGCCGCGCGAAACGCGGCGCCATAGCCGCGCCAGATTTTCCGGCGCAACCTCTGCCGCATCGCAGCCAAAACGCGCACGCAATTCACCACCCAAAAAGCGCAAAAACGCATCCGAACGGCAGGCCTGCATTTCCACAATCAGGGATTGGCTTTCATGCGCTGCCATCCCCGCAGCCTCACCCACCGGCTGGCGCGCATAGGAAGCGGGCAGGCCGCGTTCATAAAGCGCATGCCCCGTTTCATGCAGCACGCCAAGCAATGCCTTTGCTGGATCCGCTTCGTCATAAAAAGTCGTCATGCGCACATCGGCAGGCGTGCCACCGCAAAAGGGATGCAGCGATTCATCCAGCCGCGCATGATCATATTCCAAGCCAATGCTCGCCGAGAGCGCCTGGCACAACGCCTTCTGCGCTGGCACTGGAAACGTGCCCGTCAGCGGCACCGGCGCGCCGCGTTTGGCCTGGATTTCCTCGGCGCGCGGCAAGGCTTCGGCCAAAAACGCCTCGTAGGCCGCGAAAACGGGCTCGACATCCGCAGCCGTCACACCGCGCTGATAGCCATCCATCAGCGCATCATAGGGCGCCATGCCAAGTGCTACTGAAAGCGCCGCTGCCGTTTCGCGTTGCAGCGCGACAACTTCGGTGAGCGCCGGGCGCACCATGGCGAAATCCGCTCGAGCCTTGACGTCCCGCCAGATTTTCTCACACGCCGAATTGGCGCGTGTGGTGGCTTCAACCAGGCTGGTCGGCAAGGCCGTGGCGCGCGTATGGGTGCGGCGCATCAGGGCGAGGTTCGCACTTTCCCATTCGCCTTCAGCGTGAGCCTGCGCAAGGTCTTCCGCTACCACCGGCGCGGTCAGCAATTCATGTGCAAGGCCGGCCAGGGTCGCCAATTGCTCGCCTCGCGCGGCACCGCCACCGGCGGGCATCATGGCACTCGCATCCCAATGCAGCATGGCGGCAGCTTCGTTCAGCGCGGCGATGCGCCCAAAGCGGGATTGCAGGCTGGCATAGGCGGTATTGGTCATTCAGGCTTGCTTCCGGTTGCGCCATGCAAAGGCGACGAAAACGCCAATCAGGGATAGCGCCAGGCCATACCAGGTGATGGCATAGCCAAGATGGTTGTTGCGCGGCTTTGGCAGGGTCTGGGAAGGCTCTGGCAGGCTGCCTGGCGGGCCTAGCATCACCAGGGCGTAGGGCGGTGTCCCTGGAACGCCCAGCGCCGCACCAATCGCCACGGGATCGAAGTGAAAGAAGCGCCGCCCGGCCACATCATCCTGCGCGGCGAAGCGCCCGGCGGGCTCGCCAAAGCGCACATAACCCAGGATGCGTTGGGGGCCTTCAGGCCGTGACAGGCCCGCCACCCCATCCAGGGGGATCCAGCCGCGATCCACCAGCAGGGGCGGGCCGGACTCGCGCAGGAAGGGCACCACAAGCCGCGCCCCCATCCGATTGGCGCGGATTTCAACGCCCAGCAGAGCTTCGCGCGTGTGGTCAAAGCGCCCAACGGCTTCAAGCTTCGCATAAGGCATCGGCGGGTCGCTGAAGGGCGCTGGCGGCGCGGCCTCGGCCGCTGTAATGCGCGCCAGTAAATCGGTCTTCCAAGCCAAGCGCTGCGCCTGCCAGGTCCCAAGACCAAGCAGGATGATCAGAACAGGCAGCCCCGCCAAAGCGGGCCAAAGCATGCGGCGCGGAAACATTGCTGATCTAGCTTGTGCTACGGTGCCGCCATTGCAAGCCAAGCAGCATGGCCTTGGCAAAGCGCATCACCAGCAGCGATAGCGGCAGCACCACAGCGGGCCAGATCAGCGCATGCACCCAAAGGTCAGGTTCAAACCGCCGATCCACCCAAAGCGCCAGAACAATTGCAATGGCGCCGATCAGGAAAATCCCTGCCATGGCCGGACCATCCCCTGCGTCATGCGCGGTGAAATCAAGCCCACATTCGGTGCAGGCTGGGCGGATATCCAACAGCCCCAAAAAAATTTGGCCGCGCCCGCATCGCGGGCAACGGCCAAGCAAGGCTGATGTCAGCACGCCGGAAATGCCCGGCGCCAATCAGTGATGCGCGATTTCGCCCGCGCCCCACCAATAGATACAGACAAATAGGAACAGCCACACCACGTCGACGAAGTGCCAATACCAGGCCGCCGCTTCAAAGCCGAAATGGCGTTGCGGCGTGAAATGCCCCTTCATGGCGCGGATCAGGCAGACAAACAGGAAGGTGGTTCCAACGACGACATGGAAGCCATGAAAGCCGGTGGCGAGAAAGAAGGTCGAAGAATAAACGCCGCCACCATTAAACTTGAACGGCGCCAGGCTATATTCCCAGGCCTGCAAGCCGGTGAAAATCACGCCCAGCAGAACGGTCAGGGTCAAACCCTTGATCAAGCCCTTCTGATCATTATTCAGCAGTGCATGATGCGCCCAGGTGACGGTGCAGCCCGACAGCAGCAGGATCATTGTGTTCAGGAAGGGCAGATCGAAGGGATCAAAGGTGAGCGTGCCCTTCGGCGGCCACATCGCCACTTCGGCGCCCGAAACATGTTCCGGGAATAGTGCGAAGTGGAAATAGGCCCAGAAGAAGGCCACGAAGAACATGACTTCCGATGCGATGAACAGCGTCATCCCGTAGCGAAGCCCGATACGCACGATTGGCGTATGCAGCCCGGGCGTCCGGCTTTCCTTCACCACATCGCGCCACCACAAGAACATGAGCGCCAAAACACCAGCCAGACCCAGCAGCATAACAAGCTTATTCCCATAATGCGCCCAAAGAATGATGCCCAGCACCATGGCGCCCGCCGCGAAAGACATAAGAAGCGGCCAGGGTGACGGATCAACCAAATGATAGGGGTGCTTATGAAGCGGCGGCGCTTCGCCCTCAGCCGTGGTTGCCTGCGCGTGAGATGTGCTTGCCATTGTCAGTCCTGGTGCCTTCCTCGGTCACGGGTCTATGCCCGAACCGGACGATCGCATCAATCCTGAAACCGCCCCCAAAATCAAGCCCGTTACGGGTGAAAACCAGGATAACCCAGCAATCAGTTCTGCCTTGTGCCAGCGCGCCCCACATGCGGCCCGGCATTGGCCAAGGCGCCTGCCTTTTTCGCATCTTCGATGGTGCGGAAGAAGCTGTAGGACAGGGTGATGGTGGTCACATCCCGCGTGCTGGGATCCTCGGTGATTTTGGGGTCGACCCAGAAGGTGACTGGCATATCCACGCGTTCGCCAGGCGTTAGGGTCTGTTCATCGAAACAGAAACAGGCGATCTTGTGGAAATAGCGCCCGACTTTCTCGGGCGTCACATTATAGGTTGAAACCCCCGTGACCGGGGCCTCAGAGCGATTCGTGGCGGAATAGAAGGCCAGCCCTTCCTCACCAAGACGCAGCGTGACACTTGGTTGTTCCGGCATGAAGCGCCAGGGCAGGTTGGGATGTGTGGTGGCGTTAAAGCGGATGGTGATTTGTCGATCCCCCATCGCGCCGGGCGCTGCCGCGCTTCGTTGCGTGGTGCCACCGAAGCCAGTGACACGGCAGAAAAGATCGTAAAGCGGCACGGCAGCGAAAGAAAGCCCGACCATGAAGGTAACAAGGCCTGCCGACGCAAGCCCGGTGCGCTTGTTCCGCCTTGCAAGGTCTGCCTTGCGCTGTTCCTGATCCATGCCCGTCATTTGGGGAGCAACGCGCCCTGGCTCAAGCCCGGATCAGCCGCGCAACGCCAATGAAATAGAACAGCACCGAAAGCCCAACCAGCACCAGCAGCAGCGCGATATTGCGCCCGCGCCGACGCTTTTCAAAAATCGCGCGTTCTTCCGGGGTCATGGCGACAGGATCAGCTTTTCAGCTGCCAGCACGGCGAAAAGTGCGAAAAGATAGGTGAGCGAAAAGCGGAAGCATTTCTTGGCCGGCTTGTCGCCGGCAAGGCTGCGGCCTTCGGCGTCCTGCGCCTCCCGTAACACAGCGACCGCGTGGCGAATGAAGTTAAGGCCAAGCAGCGCAGCAATCGCGCCATAAACCGGGCCGGAAAAGCCGATCAGCCACGGCGCCAGGCCAAGCGGTGCCAGCGCCAGTGTGTAGTAAAGAATTTGCCTGCGGGTTTCGCGCGCGCCGGCGGTCACGGGCAGCATGGGCACGCCGGCCTTGGCGTAATCCTCATGCGCCCAAAGCGACAACGCCCAGAAATGCGGCGGCGTCCAGATGAAAATGATGGCGAACAGAATGACGGGCACAAGGGTGATGTCGCCTGTCACCGCCGCCCAACCAATCAGCGGTGGAAAGGCGCCAGCGGCCCCACCAATGACGATGTTTTGCGGCGTGCGGCGCTTCAGCCACATGGTATAGACCACCACGTAAAACAGGATGGAAAAGGCAAGCACGGCAGCGGCCAGATAATTGGTCGCGAAAGCCATCATCACCACAGACCCGACACCCAACAAAATGCCAAAGGCAAGCGCGGCATCAGGCGCGATGCGCCCGGCGGGAATGGGCCGACGCGCTGTGCGGCGCATCACCGCGTCAATGTCGCGATCATACCACATATTGATTGCGCCCGAGGCACCGGCTGCCACCGCGATGCAGAGAATGGCAATCACCGCCAGCACCGGATGCAAATGCCCAGGTGCCACCAAAAGCCCGGCGACCGCGCTGAACACTACCAGCGACATGACACGCGGCTTCAGCAGCGCGATCCAATCGCGCACTTCCGAGTTATTGTAGGAAACAGGAAGGGGGGCCGCGCCCCCCTTGCCGTTTTCGATGACTGAATCGCTCATCGTCACCCCATAGGCTTCGCGGCCTTAACGCAGGCGCGGAAGCTCCTCAAAAGTGTGGAAGGGCGGCGGGGACGCCACTTGCCATTCCAGCGTCGTTGCACCTTCACCCCAAGGATTGGCCGCGGCTTTCACGCCTGAACGCATCGTTACCCAGACGATGTAGAAGAAGAACACGAAGGACGCGACCGAAATGAAAGACCCGATGGAAGCAATGAAATTCCACCCCCAGAAGGCTTCCGGATAATCCGGGTAGCGGCGCGGCATACCCTGATTGCCCGAGAAATGCATCGGGAAGAAGGTCAGGTTCACGCCGACAAAGGTCATCCAGAAATGGATCTTGCCCAGCGTCTCAGGATATTGCCGCCCGCACATCTTGCCGATCCAGTAATAGAAGCCGGCATAGATCGAAAAGACAGCACCAAGCGACAGCACGTAATGGAAATGCGCAACAACGTAGTAGGTGTTGTGCAGCACCTGATCGATGCCCGCATTGGCCAGCACCACACCGGTCACACCGCCCACGGTGAACAGGAAGATGAAGCCAACAGCGAACAGCATTGGCGTATCCATCTTGATCGAACCGCCCCACATGGTCGCGATCCAGGAGAAGATCTTCACCCCCGTCGGCACCGCAATCACCATGGTTGCCGCCATGAAGTAGGCGCGTGTGTCCACATCCATGCCCGATGTGTACATGTGGTGCGCCCAGACGATGAAGCCAACAAAGCCAATCGCCACCATCGCGTAAGCCATGCCAAGGTAGCCAAACACCGGCTTCCGGCTGAAGGTGGAAATGATGTGGCTGATGATGCCGAAGCCCGGCAGGATCATGATGTAGACTTCCGGGTGGCCGAAGAACCAGAACAGATGCTGGAACAGCACCGGGTCCCCGCCACCTTCCGGCTTGAAGAAGGCCGTGCCGAAATTGCGGTCCGTGATCAGCATGGTGATCGCACCCGCCAGCACCGGCACCGCGAGCAGCAGCAGGAAGGCCGTGACCAACATGGACCAAACAAACAGCGGCATCCGATGCAAAGTCATGCCGGGGGCGCGCATATTGAAGATGGTAGTGATGAAGTTGGCCGCACCCATGATGGATGAAGCACCCGCCAGGTGCAGTGAAAACAGAGCCAAATCCATCGCTGGGCTGGAATGGAATTGGTTGTCAGACAGCGGCGTATAGATCGTCCAACCCGCGCCAGGGCCTTCGCCCACGAAAAGGCTCGCGGCCAGCAGCATGAAGGCCGGCACCAGCAACCAGAAGGAAATATTGTTCATGCGCGGGAAGGCCATATCCGGCGCGCCAATCATGATCGGCACGAACCAATTGCCGAAGCCGCCAATCAGTGCGGGCATGACCACGAAGAACACCATGATCAGACCATGGGCCGAGATATAGGCATTCCACATCTGGCCATCGGCAAAAATCTGCATGCCGGGATACATCAGTTCAAGACGCATCAGCAGCGAAATGCCAATCCCCACCACCGCCGCAACCAGCGAGAAGATGATGTAGAGCGTGCCGATATCCTTGTGGTTCGTCGAAAAGAACCAGCGGGACACGAAGCCCGGCGTGTGATCGTGATGATCGTCGTGATGGGCGTGCGAAGAGGTTGCCATGTCTGTCTTCCTTGAGCCGCGCCTTACCGGCGGGCCTCCGCGATCTGAAGTGAATCCTGAACCACTGGCGCGGCAGCGATCACCGGCGCGCTACCATCAGCCTGGGCGAAGCGCTTCTGCGCATCCGCGACCCAGGCATCGAATTCGGCGCGCGGCAGGGCGCGCACGGCAATCGGCATGAACCAGTGATTCGTGCCGCAAATCTGATTGCACTGCCCGTAGAAGATGCCGGGGCGATCAGCACGCATCCAGGTTTCCAGCGTGCGGCCAGGGATGGTGTATTTCTGGATGCCAAGCGCCGGCACAAAGAAGGAATGGATCACATCATGGCCCGTGGTCAGGATGCGGATATTGGCGCCGACCGGAATCACCAGTTGATTATCGACATCAAGCTTGAAGATTTGCCCCGGCTGCAGATCAGCTTCCTGCAGCGGATAGCTGTCAAAGGTGAAGTTCCCTTGATCCACATAGGTGTAATTCCAATACCACTGACGCCCCTGCACCGAGATCGTCATATCCGCATCCACTGCGCGATCCTGAAAATACAGCAGGCGGAAGGATGGGATCGCGATGACAACCAGGATCAGCACCGGGATCACCGTCCAGGCAATTTCAAGCCCGGTGTGATGGCTGGTGGTGGACGGTGTCGGGTTGCGGCTGGCGCTGAAGCGCCACACGCAATAGGCCAGCAGGATCAGCACGAAAATCGTGATCACCGTAATGATGGCGAAGACCATTGTGTTGAAGGAGGAGATGCGTTCCTTGATGACCCCGCCTGAAGGCTGCAAGCCCATGCCCCAGGGGGCGGGCGCGCCAACCATGCTCTCTGCCAGGGCTGGCACTGTCAGCACCAAACCCATCGCCAACGCAGCCAAGCCGGCAAGAACCCGACCCATGCCGAATGCGCGGCACTTTGCCTTGAAAACCTTCATCAACCCATCCCTTATCGGTCACGAAAAACGCGCCGTTTCAAGATTTTAACCTTCGATTCAGCAGGGGTCTAGCCCCAGAGTTCCGAACTTGGCCGGACCATAATCGCGCCTCCCGCACCGCACAAGGGCGGGGAAGCACAAAACCGGCATAATCCGCGCCACCCTGTTTTAGGCCTCACCCTCCGTCGCTTCTTCTTCACTGATGTGATCAACCATATCGGCCAGCATGGACCGAATATGTTCATCACCCACCACATAAAACACCTGCCGCCCGCGCCGATCCGCCTGTAACAGTCGCGCTGCCCGCAGAAGACGTAAATGGTGTGACACGAGCGAGGCGGAAAGGCCCAGCTTCTCAGCCATTTCATTCACCGCCGCCGGCGCATCCCGGCAGGCCAGAATGATCTTAAGGCGCGTCGGGTCGCTCATCAGCCGAAAGGTTTCGGCCAATTCCACCACCAAATCATCACCAATCCGAAAACGCGCACGCATGGGATCATCGCCCCTGTTACGCACTCAGCATGGTGCCGACCGCTTCGCTTGCGCAAGGCCAGACCCTGTGGGGGGCTTGACGAGGGGGCCAAGAAGGCCAAGGTAATTCACAGGATAAAACTCTGAAAAACAAAAGATATATGCAGAAATGAATAGTTGTTCAGCCATTGGCCGGCGCGGCTTTGGTCTTGCGTTGCTGGCCCTGACACCGGCCTCTGCGCCGGCGCAGAACCGCGCCCAGCCCCGCGCGCTGGCGACCGTTGCCATGGTTGGCGATCTGGTGCGCGATATCGGCGGGGATCGCCTGCGCGCCGAAACCCTGATCGGTGAAGGTGTTGACCCGCACCTGTTCCGCCCCACCCGCGCGGATACGGCGCGGCTATTGGCCGCTGATATCCTTTTCGCCAATGGTCACCGCCTGGAAGGGCGCATGGGCGATGTGCTGGCCCGTGCTGCCGCCAATGGCAAGCCCGTGGTGATGGTGGCGGAAAGCCTGCCGCGGGCAAGCCTGCGCGCCAATCCGGACTACCCCGACGCCGCTGACCCGCATGTTTGGATGGACCCGGTTTTGTGGGCCGAAGCCGCGGGCAGCATCGCCGCCGCGCTTGGCCGGTTGCTGCCCGATCAGGCCAGCGTTTTTGCGGCCAACCTTGCCGCGCTGCGCGCCCGCTTGGCCGCCCTGCATGATTATGGCGCGCGGGTGCTGGGCAGCATCCCGCCGCGCCAGCGCCTGCTGGTCACGGCGCATGATGCCTTCAGCTATTTCGCTGCGCGTTATGGGCTGGAAGTGGATAGCATCCAGGGGCTTTCCACCGAATCGGAAGCAAACCTTGCGCGTATCGAAGCCTTGGTCCGCAGCCTGGTGGAAAGGCGCATCCCGGCGGTATTCGCCGAAAGCTCGGTCCCTGATCGCGCCGTGCGGGCGCTGATTGAAGGGGCCGGGGCGCGCGGGCAGCGCGTGGCTTTGGGCGGCACGCTGTTTTCCGATTCCATGGGCAAGCCCGGCACCTATGAAGGCACCTATCAGGGCATGTTGGATCATAACTTCACCACCATCGCCCGCGCTTTGGGTGGGGAAGCGCCGGCACGCGGTATGCTGGGCAGGCTCAGCACAACATGAACCAAAATCCAACACCGCCTGCCCCGCTTGCGATCACGCATCTGACTGTCGCTTACGGTGACAAAACCGTGCTGTGGGACATTACCTGGCAGGCGGCACCGGGGCTGACGGCGATTGTCGGGCCGAATGGCGCGGGGAAATCCACGCTGCTCCGCGCTGCACTTGGCCTGATCCCGAGCATCGCGGGTGAGCCGCGGTTTTTCGGCCGCAAGCTGGGCGAGGTGCGCAATCGCGTTGGTTACCTGCCACAACGTGCCTCGGTGGATTGGGACTTTCCGGCAACCGCGCTCGATGTCGTGTGCATGTCGCGCTATCCGCGCATGCGCTGGTGGGGGCGCGTGCCGAAGACGGAACGGGATGCCGCTTACGCTGCCTTGGATCAGGTGGGGTTGGCGGATCTGGCGGATCGGCAAATTGGCCGGCTTTCAGGGGGGCAGCAGCAGCGCGTTTTTCTGGCGCGTGCGCTGGCGCAGGATGCTGACCTGTACCTGATGGATGAACCCTTCGCCGCGGTGGATGCGGCAACGGAACAGGCAATTATCGCCGTGCTGCGCCGCGTGGTGGCAACGGGCCGCAGCGTGATTGCCGTGCATCATGATCTTTCAACCGTGCCAAGCTATTTCGATCAGGTGTTGCTGCTGAATGGCCGCGCAGTTGCGGCGGGTGATGTGAAATCCGCCTTCACGCCGGATGCGATTGCGCGCGCCTATGGCGGGCGGCTGAATGTGCTGGAACAGGCCGTGGCCGAAGGCGGGCTCAGGTGAGTTTTGGCTACAACACGCTGGTGGTGTTGGCGGGTTGTGCCCTGCTGGGGCTTGCCTGCGGCACGGTCGGCGCTTTCGCGCTGCTGCGTGGCCGCGCGTTGATGGCCGATGCGGTGGGCCATGCCGCTTTGCCTGGCGTAGTTTTGGCGGCGATGCTGGTTGCGAGTTTTGGCGGCAATCCACGCGCTTTGCCGCCCTTGTTGGCGGGCGCGCTGGTCGCGGGCGTCTTGGGTGTGCTGGCGGTGCAGGCGCTCACGCGCGGGCGGCGCATTCGCGAAGACGCGGCCATCGCCATTGTGCTTTCAAGTTTTTACGCGCTGGGCGTTGCGCTGCTGTCCTATGTGCAGACCATGCCGCAAGCGGCGCAGGCGGGGCTTGGCAAATTCATTCTTGGTCAGGCGGCGGGGATGCGGGCAGAAGATGCGCTTTGGGCCGGCGGCATTGCGGCCTTCTGCGTACTGATCTGTCTGGCGTTGTTTCAGCGGTTGCGTGCAGCGTGTTTTGACCCTGACTATGCGCGCGTCATGGGGCTTTCCGTGGCGCGCACTGATCTTGCCTTGCTTGGTCTGATTGTGATTGTCGCGGTGGCGGGCTTGCAGGCGGTTGGGCTGGTGCTGGTGGTGGCCTTGCTCATTCTGCCGTCGGCAACGGCGCGGCTGCTCACGCATCGTCTGCCGGTCCTGCTGCTGGTATCGGCATCACTTGGCGCGCTGGCGGGGGCCTTGGGCGCGGCGGCTTCTGCCTTCCAGCCAGAATGGCCAACGGGCGCGGCGGTGGTGCTGGTGGGCGCGATTTTCTTCACCCTGGCGCTGCTATTGGCACCTGAACGAGGCCTGCTGCCGGAAGCCTGGCGCCGCACGCGCCGACGCATCGCCGCCACCGAATCGCATTTTCTGCGCGCCGCTTGGGAAGCGCAGGAAGCCGCCGGCGCCGGCCCCGGTACGGCAGGGGATCGCTGGACGCCGATTGCCGCCTTGGCCGCCGCGCGCGGCTGGTCTGAGCCTCATGCCGCGCGCTTGGCCCTTTGGCTCGGGCTGCGCGGGCTGGTGGCACGGGCGGATGGTGAAATTCATCTGACGCCCCGTGGCGCTGCCGCCGCGCGGCGTGCCGTGCGCGCGCATCGTGCGGTGGAACATCACCTGCTCGGCCTGGGTGCCACGGATATCGCGGGCGCGGATCGGTTGGCGGATTTGGTCGAACATGGGCTGCCGGCGGAAATGGCAACGCGGTTATTGGCGGAGCCTTCATCCTTGCCCGCATCGCCGCACGCCTTGGGTCCACGGCCATGACGGCGGTAGATTTTCTGCGGCTTGATCTGCCGGCGATGCTTGCAGCGATTCTCGCTTGCGGCTTGTGCGGTTTGCTTGGGTCCTTCCTGGTGCTGCGGCGTGATAGCCTGCTGGGTGATGCGCTATCCCATGCCGTGCTGCCCGGCATTATTGCGGGCTTTGCGATCACCGGCGCGCGGGCGGGGCTGCCCATGCTGCTGGGCGCCTTGGCGGCGGCTTTGGCGGGGGTGTTTCTGATTAGCCTGGTGCGGCGTGTCGCGAGGCTGGAATCGGGTGCTGCCGCGGGTGCCGTTTTCACCAGCTTCTTCGCGCTTGGCCTCATGCTGATTGAAGCGACCGGCGCGCGCAGCGTTGATTTGGACCTTGATTGCGTGCTGTTCGGCCAATTGGAGAGCCTAGTTTGGCTGGAAGCGCAGGGTTTTGCCTCATTGCTTGATCCTGCCGCGCTTGCTGCCCTGCCGCGCCAGATATTCCTGCTCGCGGCGGTGAGCATTGTTCTGGCAGGGGTTGTCGCGCTGCTTTGGCGGCCCTTGCATCTGCTCTGTTTTGATCCGGATTACGCCGCTGCCATCGGCCTGCCGGCGCGCGGTTTGGAATTGGCGCTGAATTTGATGGTGGCGGCAGCGGCGGTCGCGGCTTTTGAAGCGGTGGGCAGCATTCTGGTGGTGGCGATGCTGGTCTGCCCGGCGGCGGCAATACGGCTGCTGACGGATTCCTATCGCGCACAGGTATTGGGTGGTGCGGCTTTTGGTGCAGCGCTTGGTGCAGTGGGTTATGCGCTTGCCGGGCCTTTGCCGGCGGCTTTTGGGCAGGCCTTTGCCCTGAATGCGGCGGGCGTCATCGGCACGCTTGGCGGGTTTACGGTGGCGGGTGCGATGCTGCTGCGCCAATGGCGGAGCGCTGCGCCAAAACCAGTGGCTATTTCAGGATAATTTCCACTCGGCGGTTTTGCGGCTCACGCACGCCTTCGGCAGTTGCGACCAAGGGCTGAGTTTCACCCAAGGCTGTGATGCTGATATCCTGACGCGCAATGCCGCGACGGACGAGTTCTTCCGCCACTGCTTCAGCGCGGCGGCGCGACAGCGCTTGATTATATTGTGGCGTGCCGGTGCGATCCGCATGGCCCGATACTTCAAGGCGCGTGGGCTGGGCGCGGGCGGCTTCGGCGGCTTCACCGACGATCTGGCGCGCACGCGCGGTCAGGTCAGCGCGATTCCAATCAAAAAACACCAGAAAGCTCCGCACCGCGACGGGCGCTGCGACAGCGGCGGGCGTCGCCGCAGGTGCATTGAAGGCATAGCGCAGCCCAAGCAGGAAGGATTGATTGCGGCTTTCCGTATCCGCCTTGCCCGACAGCACCGTGGCGCCGGCGGCATTCACGTAAGTCACGGGGATGCTTGGCCCCAGGCTTTCCAGATACCGATACTCGGCTGTCAGCGTCAGGCCGGGCACCTGGTCAATCACAAAGCCAAGCCCGGCAATCCCCTGCACGGCAAAAGCACCGCCCGTATCATCACCGCGCAGCCGCAAGCTGCCATTGCCGGGGCGCCCGTTCAGATCATTAAAGCTGGAAACAAGATACCCCGCGCCAATCCCGACATAAGGCAGGAAGGGACCGATCCGCACCAAATCCACCAGCGCATTGCCCATCAGGCCATAGCTATCCTGCCGCCCGCCATGCCCGCCCGGGCCGGCGAGGCCGGCAGCGCCATTGGCGCTATCAACCTCATTGCTGCGGTAGCTGCCTTCAAGTTCAAGGCGAATACCGTTGCTGAACCCCCATCCCAGGCTGAGCAGGCCAACCCCGCCATAATCAAAGCCAAGCTGGCCACCATTGGGCTGGCCAAGCGCCGTCATGCCCTGGTTCAGGCTGTTATCCAGGCGGAATTTGGCATCATCCAGGTAATTCATGCCAATCGCGCCAGCGATGTAAGGCCCTTCAATGAATTGGGCGCGCACCGGCTGAACCACGCCAAGCCCGAGCGTCAGGGCGGCGGCTGAAAGGATGCCAGAGGTGTAAAAACCAGACTTCATGCGCCGCAACCTACCGGCAGTTTCTCAACAAAAGAAGACCAAAGCGCCCCGGCGCTCATGATTTTTGCGCCGCAATGGCCGCGAGTGGGCCAAGCGCCGCCCCATCATCCATCGCCGCCAGCGCGCCCAAGGGCAAAAGCCGGTTCGCATGGCCCATTTTGCGCCCTGCCCGCGCTTCCGCCTTGCCATAAAGATGCGGCGCAATCCCGCGCTGCCCTTGCAGCCCCGGCCAGGCGGCCATGCCTTCCGGCCCGATCAGATTGCGCATCACCGCATCATGGTGGCGATCCCCGGCGCCCAAAGGCAGCCCAACCACGGCGCGGATATGCTGTTCGAATTGTGAAGCGGTGCAGGCATCCATGGTCCAATGCCCGGAATTATGCGGGCGCGGGGCGATTTCATTGCCGATCAGCCGGCCATCGGGCAGCAGGAACATCTCCAGCGCCACAAGCCCGACCAGATCAAGCCCGCGCGCCACGGCGGCCACATGGCCCTGCGCGGCAGCAGCAATTTCGGGTGCCACGCGCGCCGGCGCATAGCTGATATCCAGGATATGGTGCCGATGCGCGTTTTCGGTCGCGTCGAATACTGCGAGCGCACCATCCACGCCGCGTGCCGCAATCGCTGAAAGCTCCAGCGTGAAAGGCACAAAGCCTTCCAGGATCAATGGCCGAGGCGCCAATCTTGCCCAGGCGGAAGCCAGATCATCCGGGTGGCGCAATACTGCTTGGCCGCGCCCATCATAGCCAAGGCGGGTTGTCTTCAGCACGGCAGGCAGGCCAAGTTCGGCCACCGCCGCCTGCAATTCGGCTTCCGTCCGCACCGCGCGCCAGGGGGCAACGGGCACACCGATCCCTTCCAGAAACGCCTTTTCCTGCAAGCGATCCTGGCAGATCCCAAGCGCCCTTTCCCCTGGCCGGCAGGGCACGCGGCGGGCCAGGATTTCCACTGTCTCCGCCGGGACATTTTCAAATTCGAAGGTGACGACATCCACCTGGTCTGCGAAGCGCGCCAAAGCCTCATGGTCGTCATAGGCAGCGACGGTGCGGGCGGCGGCCACCTGCATGCCGGGTTCATCCGCGCCAGGGGCATAGATATGGCAGCGATAGCCAAGCCGCGCCGCTGCCATGGCCGACATGCGCCCAAGCTGCCCACCGCCCAGAATGCCAATCACCGCGTTGGATGGCGGGTTGGTCACACTGGGCTCTCCGGCACATTCTCCGTCTGGGCGGCGCGCCAAGCGATCAGGCGTGTGGCCAGCGCGGCATCTTCCAAGGCAAGGATGGAGGCCGCGAGCAAAGCCGCATTCACCGCCCCAGCCCGCCCGATGGCAAGGGTGCCAACCGGCACGCCGGCCGGCATTTGCACAATGGACAACAGGCTATCCACGCCCGCCAAGGCTGCGCTTTGCACCGGCACGCCAAGCACGGGCAGATGCGTCATGGAAGCGGCCATGCCTGGCAGATGCGCCGCCCCGCCAGCGCCCGCGATGATGACGCGAAGCCCCCGCCCTGCCGCTTGCTTCGCGTAGTCAAACAGGCGTTCGGGCGTACGGTGCGCGGAAACCACGCGGGTTTCATGCGCAATGCCCAGCTTTTCCAGGGTTTCGGCGGTATGGCGCAGCGTTTCCCAATCCGAACGGCTGCCCATGATCACGCCCACCAGCGTTGTTCCGGCCATATCCAACCCCCTCAGGCGATGATATCAGGCAAAAGCTGACTATCGAGCCAGGCGATTTCGTCCTTCAGTTTCAGCTTGCGCTTTTTCAGCCGCTGCAACTGCAATTGATCCACTGTGCCGGCTTCCATCCGCGCGATCACGGTATCCAAATCCCGATGCTCGGTGCGGAGTTCATGCAGGCGGCGGAGCAGGGCGTCTCGGTCAGCGATCATCGCGGGGCCAGGTTCGAAAACAGTTGATGCATCTTTAGCGTAGAATGGGTTAGCATGTCCTTGCTGCCCGGGACAGGGCCAACCCACCGGGCTGCATCACAGCATAAGGATGCTTCGGTATGCGCTTGGATGCCCGGATCGCTTCCCTCAATACCCGTCATGCTGCGCTTGAGGCGCAGATTTTTGAGGAAGACCAGCGACCGAGGCCAGATGCCGAAACCCTGGCGCGATTGAAGCGGGAAAAACTTAAACTGAAGGAGGAGATGGCGCGGCTCCGTTCAGGGAAGCCGCACTAGACACTTGCCTGGTCGCATTTTCCGAGCCGCCAAGCGTTTCCACTTGGCTTGAAAATGCTCCGCCTCAGGCCGCAGCACCTTCTGCGGCCTGTGCTTCAACCGCGGCTAGTGCGCCGACGGCGGCATTAAGTTCGCCCTGCGTGCAAAGCCCCAGGATCACAGGATCACGCGGCTTGATGTTCGCGCTGTTCCAATGGGTCCTGTCGCGCACCTTGGCGATGGTTTCCTTCGTGGTGCCAAGCAGCTTCACAATGGTAGCTTCCGGCACCTGAGGGAAATTCCGCAGCAGCCAGGCAATCGCATCTGGCCGGTCATTGCGCTTGGAAACGGGAGTATAGCGCCCGCCCTTGGCCTTGGATTTCGGCAAATGGCTGACCTGCCGGGCCATTTGCAGCCGCGCTTCGCTATCTGCTTCACAGCGCTGGATTTCTTCCCGCGTCAATTGACCATTGGTGATCGGATCATAGCCGATGATCCCCTGCGCCACTTCGCCATCCGCGATGGCCTGAATTTCAAGCGGGTGCATGCCGACAAAATCGGCAATCTGGTCAAAGGTAAGGGCGGTCTTGTCAATCAGCCACACGGCGGTGGCCTTGGGCATCAATGGCTGGTTCATGGCATAACCTCAAGGGGCGGGCGGGCGAGAGAAACCCCCGCCTTGTTGCGGTTCCTATAGAGAGAGGCGCGGCCAGGGTCAAAACCCGCCCGCGAGAGGAGAGAGATATGGCCCCGATCGAGGAAGAAGAAAGACCGCGCCGCGCGCCGCGGTTTCAGCCGATGGTGTTTGACGGCTGGGATGTGGCGCAGCTGCGCGAATATATCGAGGCTTTGCAGGCCGAAATCAGCCGCGCCGAGGCCGCTATTGGCGCACGCGACGCCCAGCGCTTGGCGGCGGAGGCGTTTTTCAAGAAGGGGTGAACCCCCACCCATAACTGGATGGGGGTCATTATTTTTGGGGTTCAAGCCGCCTGAGGCGCCGCTTCGGTCAGTGCCGCCGGTCGGCTGCCCTGCACCGGGATTTGCCGCGGCTTCAGCGCTTCCGGCACTTCATGACGCAGCGCGATATGCAGCAGGCCATTTTCAAGCCTCGCACCACTCACCACGATATGATCGGCCAGCACGAAGCGGCGTTCAAAACCCCGCCCGGCGATGCCGCGATGCAGGAAACGGCGGGTTTCTTCCGGCGCTGCCTGGGCGCGGCCCGTCACGGTCAGCGTGTTCTGATGGGCGGTGATGTCCAAATCCGCTTCCGCGAAACCGGCCACCGCCATGGTCAGCACATAGCTGTCATCGCTGGTCTTTTCGATATTGTAGGGCGGGTAGGCCCCGGCATCGGCGCTGCCGCGCGCCGTATCCATCAACCGCGCCAGGCGATCAAAGCCAATGGCGGTGCGGAAAAGGGGGGAGAAATCAATAGCATTCATAGCAGGGACACTCCTTCGCAAAGCAAGGTCCGTTGAGGCCAGCGAACTGCACCCGATATGCCCCCATCTGGGCGGCAAGAGGTTTTGTCCGCACCAGGGGCCCGAATGGCGCCCCTGATGGAGCAGAAATGGACATAACCCCGCCGCCAATCAAGGGGCTGCGGGGCGAAAAACCTGTCGTGTCAAGAAAGGCCGAAACTTACGGCCCGGCGCTTGGAAGTCCTACTTGCGCGCGCCAATACCGGCGAAGCGCTTGTTGAACTTCGCGATCTGGCCGCCCGTATCAATGATGCGCTGTTGGCCGGTCCAGGCCGGGTGCGACTTCGGGTCAATATCCAGGCGGATGGTATCGCCCGGCTTGCCGTAGCAGGAACGGGTCTTGTACTCGGTCCCATCGGTCATGATGATGTTGATCTCATGATAGGCGGGATGGATATCGGACTTCATGGCGCATGCTCACAAAAAACAGGCCGCCGATGCCGACCGGCTGCCTTGGGAGTGGGGGCTATAAGGGATCGGCCCCGCCCATGCAAGCGCGTGATTGACCCAAGCCGCGCATCGGGCGACAGGGATCACCCTGCCATCGCAAAGGTCCGGCGCGCGTGAGCCTCAATATCCTGTCTATCCAATCCTGGGTCGCTTATGGCCATGTCGGCAATGCCAGCGCCATCTTCCCCTTGCAGCGCCTGGGGGCAGAGGTCTGGGGCGTGCATACGGTGCAATTTTCCAACCACACCGGCTATGGCGCCTGGCGCGGCCAGGTGTTTGGCGCCGATCTGATCCGGGAATGCGTGGCCGGCATTGAAGATCGCGGCGTGCTGCCCCGCTGTGATGCGGTGCTGTCGGGTTATTTGGGCTCGGCCGAGATCGGGGCGGCGGTGCGCGATGCCGCGCTCAAGGTCAAGGCGGCCAATCCAAAGGCGCTTTGGTGCTGCGATCCGGTGATTGGCGATACGGGGCGCGGCGTTTTCGTGCGCGCGGGCATTCCGGAATTCCTGCGCGATCAGGCGCTGCCGGTGGCGGATATCGCAACGCCCAATCAATTCGAATTGGAATGGCTGACCGGGCAGGCCATCACCAGCCTGGAGGCTGCCAAGGCCGCCATGACCGCGCTGCAGGCCAAGGGGCCGCGCATTGTGCTGCTGACATCGCTCCGCACCGAAGGGACTGCGGTGGATGAGATTGAATTGCTCGCGGCTGAAGGCGGCGGGTTTTGGCGGTTACGCACGCCCATGCTGCCCCTGTCCGTCAATGGCGCGGGCGATGCGATTGCCGCGCTGTTCCTGTTTCATCGCCTGCAAAGCGGCGCGGCGGCGCCAGCGCTGGAAGCGGCGGCTTCCAGCATTTTCGGCCTGTTGAGCCAAACCCTGGCCGCCGGCGCGCGGGAATTGCAGGTGGTGGCGGCGCAGGCGGAAATTACCGCGCCCACGCGGCGTTTCAGGGCGGAGGCGTGCTGAAACGCTCGCCTTACTTCAGTGCATGAAGCTCCGCGTCACATAGGCCTTAAGCGCTTCAACATCGTGGTCCTGCTTGGCGAAGCGGAACTTCACCAGGTCACGGATGCTCACAATGCCAAGCAGGGACCCATCGGTGTCGCAGACTGGCAAATGGCGGAAATAGCCTTGGTCCATGATTTCAAGCGCTGCTTCCACGGGCGTATCGGCGCCTACCATGACCACTTCGCGCGTCATGATTTCCTCAGCTGCCAGGCAGCGCACACCATTCCGCCGATCAGCGACTGATTTGACGATATCACGCTCACTCAAAATGCCGGCAACTTGCCCGGTGCTCGTCACGATCAGCACAGCGCCGATGCGCCGCGCCGCCATGATGCGGGCGATTTCCACGACCGGCGTCTCGGGAGTCACGGAAATGGCGGCGTTACCTTTCTGCCGCAGAACTGCTGCTATCGTCATGGCCGGAGGCCTCCTGTTACGAAGCTCTGCCAGCCTACCTCATCCTTCACGCGCCTATTTCGTTGCTTTGCGCTGAAACGCAAGGCCCCCGGCACCTCGATGCCCAGGAATCCGCCGCAAGTGACCACTGCCGGGCCGGAATCAGCGCTTGCCTAGCCCCGCGCCACCATGCAAGCCTTGGTCCGGAGCGCCGGAGACGGCCCACTTGCGCCTCGCAACAGGGAGAAATCATCAATGAGCCTTCAAACAACGCGCCGCATTTTGCTGGGCGCCGGGCTTGCCGCCCCCTTCATTCGCACCGCTTCGGCGCAAACCACGTTGGAATGGGTGGCGGGGTCCGTCGGCGGCGGCTGGTACACCATGGCTGCGGGGCTTTCTTCCCTGATCCGCGAAGAAAACCCTGATCTGCAAATCCGCGTTGTGCCGGGTGGTGGCCTCGCCAATTCCACGCGCATCAATAACGGGCAATCCCAGATCGGCTGGGGGATTGATGCCTTTGCGGCATCCGCCGTGCAGGGGATTGAGCCCTATAGCGCCAAGCACGATAAGCTCCGCTGCCTTGGCACCGGCTATTCGCCGACGGAACACCATTTCCTGCGCCATAAGGGCGCGGGGCCTGAGGATATGCGCGCCATCCTGACGCAGCGTGGCCTGAAAATCGCAGCACCCCAGCGCAGCAGCACGGATGAAATGACGCTGCAGCGCATCCTGAAATTCCTGGGCACCAGTCCGGACAAGATCAGGGCTGAAGGCGGGCGCTATTTGAACGGGTCCTACGCCGATATCGCAGCCGCCTATAATGATGGGCAGGTGGATTATCTTTACGCCGCACTTGCGCGCCCGGCGGCGATTTTCACGGAAATCGCCCAAGGCCGCCGCGGCGGGCATATGGTCGCCTTCCCGCAGGATGTGCGCGACCATCTGCAAAAGGAATATGCCTATGCGCAGGGCATCCTGCCGGGTGCGACCTATCCTGCGCTCATGACCGGCGATGTGCCGGTGACCATGATGGATAGCGTGATCCTGGTGCATGAAAGCGTGCCGGATGATGTGACCTACAAGATCACCCGCACACTTATCCGCAACCGGGGGCAGAGGCTCATTTCCATCCATGCCAGCATGGGTGCCTGGAACCCAACCGCATCCGTTGCCTATCGCGGTGTGCCGCTAGCGGGTGGTGCGGTGCGCGCCTTCCGCGAAGCCGGCGCCAATCCGCCGGCCTGATCGCACTATTGCGCGTGCAGATAAGAAAGCTACGCCATGCGCGCGCTTGATGGGTGGCTGAAGACGGCCATCGCGCTTTGGATGGCGGGATGGGCGGCGCTGCATCTTTATTTTGGCGGCTTCGGATTTCCGGAGCCGATCGAAATGCGGAGCCTCCATCTGCTGGTCTTCACGCCGCCGCTTTTTTTGCTTTACCCGGCGTTTCAGAAACACTCGCCACAAAATCGGCCAAGCCTGTTTGATTGGCTTTGGACCATCGCCGCCGCCGCGCCGCATCTATGGGTTTTTGTGAATGCGGGCGCCGTCAATGACCGCATGGAATATGTGGATCCCTTCACGCCGCTGATGCTGACGCTTGGCATCATCTGCATGGTGACAATGCTGGAAGCGATCCGCCGCGCGGTGGAACCGGGGCTTGCCTGGATGGTGGCGGGCTGCCTGCTTTACATGTTCATCGGGCATCATCTGCCGGGCGTGCTGAACACGCGTAACTTCAAGCTGAATGAGATCATTGAAGCCGCCTGGCTGGTGCCAACCGCGGGCGGGGTTTATGGCCCGCTGACCGGGATTGTCGCCACCACCATCGCGGTCTTCATCCTGTTTGGTGCCTTCATGCAGGGCAGCGGTACAGGGCGGTTGTTTTCGAATCTGGGTGCTGCTGTCGCTGGGCGCTATACCGGCGGGCCGGCCAAGGTTGCTGTTGTCACCTCAGGTCTTTTCGGCACCATGAGCGGGTCTTCCGTTTCCAACGTCATCACCACAGGCGCGATGACCATTCCGTTGATGATGCGCGTGGGTTACCGCCCGGCGGTCGCGGCTGGGATTGAAAGTGCCGCTTCCGTGGGTGGCGCGCTGATGCCGCCCGTGATGGGCGCCGCGGCTTTTGTAATGGCCGAGATCACCAATATTCCCTACGGCGACATTCTGGTGGCCGCCGCGATTGGCGCGGTGATGTACTACTTCGCGATCCTTGCCGCTGTGCATTTTGAAGCAAAAAAACTTGGCATTGCGCCGATGGCGCTGAAGGATATTCCCGCCTGGCGCGAAGTGCTGGCCGATGCGCATCTGGTGCTGCCTATTGGTTTGCTGGTCTTCCTGATGACGGAACGCTGGAGCGGCAATTTCGCGGCCTTCTGTTCCACGCTTGCCATGGTCGGCGTTTCGCTGCTGCGCGCGCGTACGCGCATGGGCTGGCGCGCTGTGCTGAATAGCCTGGCCGATGCGGGCTTCACCATGGCGCCGCTTGCGGTTTCGATCGCGGGGGCGGGCGTTGTGGTCTCGGCACTTACGGCGACCGGTATGGTGGTGGCATTTGGCGGTATCATCAAGGATTTGTCGGCGGGCAATCTGGCGCTTTTGCTGATTATGCTTTGCATCACCGTGCTGGTGCTGGGCCTGGGTATCCCGACCACGCCTTCCTATATCATAGCCGCGGCGATTGGCGTGCCGCAGGTGCTGGAATTGGGCCGCCCGCTTGGCATTGATGTTTTGCAGGCGCATCTATTCGTCTTCTATTTCGCGGTGATTGCGGATGCGACACCACCTGTGGCCGCTGCTGCTTTCGCTGCGGCGGCCATCGCCAAGGCAAGCCCCACCATTGCGAGTGTGCATGCCTCACGCTTTGGCATTGCCGGTTTCACCGTGGGCTTTGCCTTTATTTATGATCCTGGGATCATGCTGCGCGGTAGCCTGTTTGATATCGCGACGGCCACGCTCATTCAGGTCGCGGCGCTGACGTTGATCACCGCATCCTATGCCGGGTATTTGCTGCGGCCCATGGGCGTGATCCTGCGCTGGGCGATGGGGCTTGCCGGTTTGGCGGCGGCCTTCTTGCATCTGCTGCCTGATACGCAGCGCCTATTGCTAGCGCTTGGCGTGCTTTGTGGTGTTGCCCTGTGGCAGCGCCTCAGCAAGTCAGCGCCCGCATGAATTTCACCATTCCCAGGAGGAAAAAACATGAAAGTCAAATTCCTGCTCGCCGCCGGCCTGCTCGCCGCGCTGCCCGCCTTTGCGCAACCGGTACAACAAGGCCCAACCGTTGCAGCCATCCGCGCGCGTGATGCGCTGATTTGCGGCGCGCATCCGGGCGCGCCTGGCTTTGGTGTTGTTGATAGCCAAGGCGTCAATCGCGGGCTGGATGCCGATACCTGCCGTGCGGTCGCCGCTGCGATCCTGGGTGATGCGAATAAGGTGCGCTGGGTGGTGCTGTCTTCCCAGGCGCGCTTGCCGGCCCTGCAATCGGGGCAGGTGGATATGTTGTCCCGCACCACCACCTGGTCCCATTCACGCGATACGGCCAATGGGCTCAATTTCACCGCCGTCAATTTCTATGATGGTCAGGGCTTCCTGGTGCGGGTCGCCACCGGCGCAAAGCGCGCGGCGGATTTGGCGGGGGCGACTATTTGCGTCACAGCCGGCACGACCAATGAATTGAACCTTGCGGATTGGGCGCGCAGCACGAATACGCGCATCCAGCCCTTGGTGTTCGAACAGAATGAGGAAACGCGCAACGCCTACAACAATGGCCGCTGCGATGCGTTTTCCACCGATGCGTCGCAGCTTGCGGGCATCCGCAGCGCGCTCCGCAACCCGGCGGAACATGTGGTTTTGCCTGATATCATCTCAAAGGAACCACTCGCCCCAGCGGTGCGCCATGGCGATGACCAGTTCTTCGATATTGTGCGCTGGACGGTTTTTGCGCTGATCGAGGCCGAGGAGCTGGGCGTCACGCAAGCAAATGTGGATGAAATGCTGAACAACCCCAACCCGGCCATTCGTCGCTTGCTGGGTGTTTCGGGCGATCACGGGCCGCTGATGGGGATTGATCGGCGCTGGGCCTATAACGCCATCAAGGCTGTCGGCAATTATGGTGAAATATTCGACCGTAACCTCGGCAAGAATTCACCGATCAACCTGCCGCGTGGGGTGAATGATTTATGGACGCGCGGCGGCTTGATGTACGCGCCGCCGATTAGGTGAGGTGATATGGCGCGGCGCCCATAACCGCCGCGCCATTTTTTTTGGTCCCGTTTTCCGAGCCGCCAAGTGAAGCCACTTGGCTTGAAAATGCACCTGTCTTTGGTCGCATTTTCCGAGTCGCCAAGTGAACCCACTTGGCTTGAAAATGCTCTAATTCCCCAACCGCTCCAATATTGCCGGCACATGCACCTGATCGCCCTTATAGTTCCCGGTCAGCGCATACATCACCAGATTAGTCCCGAAACGATACGCCAATATGCGCTGGCGCGCCCCGCCGGGGATCGTCGCATGCGGGTGCTGGCCATTGCGGTCCATCGCCCAGGCTGCGGCCCAATCATGCCCGCCCAGGATCACCGGGCTCACGCTGTCATTGGCGCGGTCCTGATCGCGCGCCACCCAAACCTGCCCACCGGCGAAACGCCCCGGCAATTCATTCAGCAAATAAAAGGCGCGGTTCAGCACATGGTCTTCCGGCACCGGGATCAGCGGCGGTATCGCCAAATCCCGCGTCACGCGCCGAAGTGCGGCGCGCGCGCCTGGCGACATGCCCTCGCCCGAGCCCTGATCACGCGTATCCATCAGGATAATGCCGCCCTGGCGCATGAAATCATTCAGCGCCGCCACCGCTGTTGCATTCGGCGCAGGCGCATCGGGCAGGATCGGCCAATAAAGCAGCGGGTAGAAGGAAAGATCATCCTGCCCCGGCGTCACGCCATGGGGTTCGGCCAGCGCCGCTGCCGTGCGCCGATTGACGAAATCAGCAAGCCCCGCAAGCCCGCTGCGAGAGGACTCGTCCACCGCTGCATCGCCGGTTTGGATATAGGCTAGGCGTGTTGCCAGCGCCGCGCTGCCATCGGCGCCTTGCGCGTTCACCTGCCACGGCGCCAGCGCCAGCAGCAAAAGCACAGGCAGCGCAAAACGCCGTGGCCGCCATAGCCCGCGCAGGCCAAGGGCCGCGATCAGCTCCACCAAAAACAGCGCGAAGGCAGCGGCCAAAAGCCACGGCCCCAAATCACGCTCCGCCGCTTCACCGCCCAGCGTTTCCACACGGGCCGAAGCCGGCGGCGCCGCCATCAATTGCGGTGCGGGCAGATGGGATGAAAGGTTCAAGGCGCGGCGATAGGCGGCCTCACCAGCCGCGCCGGCGGGCCCATACCAGCCGGGCGGATGGCGCGGCGATGCGCGGGTTTCATCCAAGGCGCGCGCGGAAACGGGCGCAGCACCGGCGGGCGGCGCGCCAAGCCGGCCAAAACCATCGAGGGTTTCCAGTGGTGCGAGGGGCTGATCAGCCTCCCCCGCCGCAACGCCTGCGGAAAGGGAAACCAGCCTGCGCAGCATATCCACAAAAAGCCCGGAAAGCGGCAGGTTCGACCATTCCGCCTGCGCCGTCACATGAAACAGCACAATCCGCCCGGCGCCGCGGGTTTCTGTCGTGACCAGAGGCGTACCATCGGCCAGCCGCGCCCAGCTACGTTCGGCCAAACGGGGCGATGGCTCCGCCAGCACTTGGCGTTCCACCGTCACCTCAGCGGGTGGGGTCAGCCCGGCAAAGGGCGAATGACCGGGGAAGGGGGCGAGGGTTTGCGGCTTTTCCCAAGTTAGCATGCCGCCCAATTGGCGTTCCCCGGCGCGCAAAGGGACCGGCAGCAGCGCATCCTGCTTCGCCGCCAGCCGAGGCCCGGCAAAGCGGATCAACGTGCCGCCCTGGCGCACCCAGGCATCGAGTGCTTCGCGTTCCTTCGGGTCCGCCAATTCACGATCCGCCAGGATCAGCACGGAAAGCCGGCGCGCCAGCAGCGCTTCCGGCGTGCCGCGACGCAATTCCGCGAATGGATCAAGTGCCCGCAGCAGATAGAAAAGCGGGCCGATGAGCGGCGCATCCGCCCCGGTATCCTCACCCGCCGCGAGACCGACCGGGCGGCGGCGGAAGCTTTCATCCAGCAGGAAAACCCCGGCCGCGCCGGCTTCCGGTTCCAATTCCAGCCGCACCATCTGGTTGCGGATTTCGCTGGGGAGTTGCAGCACGGCCTCGGCGCTGTTCGCACCGGGTGCCAAAGCTAAATCCACCCGCGCAAGGCTGGCGCCATCCCCGCCACGCGCCAGGACGGCGGCTTGCCCGGGCAGCGCCACCGGCGCTTGCAGTAGTTTTATCCGCAGCCGATCCCCTTCCAGCATGGGCGGGGCCAAAAGGCGCCTTGGCTCCGCGGGCACTTCGATCAGCGTGAGCGGCCCGGCGGCAGCCAGCGCGGCCAGAAATGCCTGAGCGTCCTGAGCCGCGCCATGATCCAACCCATCAGTCAGGAAAATGCTTTCCAAGCCGGCGTGGTTGGCGGCGCGCAGCGCAGTGAAGGCGGCCAAAGCTGCGGCGCGATCCGGCGCCCAGGGTTTGGGGCGCACCACCGCCAAGCGCGCAGCGGCTTCCTCGGCGGGCAGGAAGGCAAGCGGATCGGCTTCGCCCTGGTTCGGTGCTGTGGTCAGCAGCGCAACCGGGCGGGCTTCGCGCATGGCGGCTTCCAGGATGCGCTGCGCCTGGCTCATCCGCCGCGCCCAATCCGGGGCGGCGGCCCAGCCATCATCCAGCACCAGCAATAACGGGCCGGATTGGCCGGTACCCGCGCTTGGCTGCCAGATGGGCCGCGCCAGGCCCAGAATAATCAAGCCCGCCACGATCAGGCGCAGTAATAACAGCCACCAGGGCGTGCGCGCCGGTGTTGCCTCGGCCGGCTGTAACTCACGCAAAATGCGCGTGGGCGGGAAGATTTGGCGCTTCGGCGCGGGCGGCGTGACCCTCAGCAGCCACCACAGCACCGGCAGCGCCGGCAATGCCAGCAACAGCCAAGGGGCGGCGAAGCCGATGGGGCCGAGTGTCAACATCAGCCGGCCTCCAGCCGCTGAAATAGCGCCAGCAAGGCAAGCTCTGGCGGCTGATCCGTGCGATGGGTGGCGAAGCTGAAGCCAAGGGACAGTGCCAGCGCGGCCAAGCCTTCCCTGTGGCGAGTCAGCGCCGCCTGATAGGCGCCGCGCAGCGCTTCCGTGCGCGGAATGGGCGCGGGCGCGCCGCCCGAGGGGTCTTCAAAGCGGATATGGCCCGCGAAGGGCAGGGTTTCCTCGGCTGGGTCAAGGATTTGCAGCAGATGCCCGCGCAGGCCCTGCGCGGCCAAGGCGGCAAGTGCCACGCGGGTTTCCTCGAGCGGGGCCAGGAAATCACTGAACAGCACCGCACGCGCATGGCGCGGCAGGCGGGGATCAACGGGCCCGGTGGGTTGTTCCGGCAGAAACCGCGCCAGGGGGGGCAGGGCTGCGCGCCCGATAAAGGCGCGCGGGGCGCCAAAGCCGCGCAGCCTTTCGCCCCCGCGCAGCAGCAGCGCGCCAAGCGCCAGCAGCAGCAGTTCCGCGCGTTCCTGTTTGGTGGGCAGCGTATCGCGGCTGCGCCAGGCCATGCCCGGCCCATGCGCGGACCAAAGGGCCACGGTTTGCGCGGCTTCCCATTCGGTTTCACGGATGAACACGCGGTCAGACCGCGCCGATTGCCGCCAATCCACGCGCGATGCCGCGTCGCCCGGCAGATAGGGGCGAAATTGCCAAAACGCATCGCCCTGGCCAGCACGGCGCCTTCCATGCACGCCTTGCATCACTGTCGCCGCGATGCGTTCCGCCCGCACCAGCAGCGGGGGAAGGCGGGCGCCAAGCGCCTCCGCCCGCGCCGTCGCCGCGTGATGCGCGGCCTCAGCCAAGATCGGCCTTGAGCGCGGCGATCACATCGGCAAGCTTGGCCCCTTCCGCCCGCGCGGCGAAATTGAGCGCCATGCGGTGCCGCAGCACAGGTTCGGCCAGGGCCAGCACATCACCAAGCGAAGGCGAAAGCCGCCCATCCAGAACAGCGCGGGCGCGGCTGGCGAGCATGAGCGCCTGAGCAGCGCGCGGGCCGGGGCCCCAGGCGAGGCTTTCGCGCACAATCGGCAGGTTGGCCGTTTCAGGCCGGGCGCCGCGCACCAGGCGCAGGATTGCTTCCAGCACCTTCTCCCCCACCGGCATGCGGCGGATCAGCGCTTGCGCGGCCAGCAATTCATCCGCCGTCAGAGCCTGGGGTGGCGGGGCTTCTGGTGCACCGGTAGTCGCCAGCAGCATGGCGCGTTCTGCGGCCTCATCCGGGTAGCTTATCGCGATTTCCAGCAGGAAGCGGTCAAGCTGCGCTTCCGGCAGGGGGTAGGTGCCTTCCTGTTCGATCGGGTTTTGCGTGGCCAGCACATGAAAGGGCCGCGGCAAGGGGTGGATCTCCCCGGCAATCGCCACACGCTGTTCCTGCATGGCCTGCAGCAGCGCCGATTGCGTGCGGGGGGAGGCGCGGTTGATTTCATCCGCCATCAGCAATTGGCAGAAGATCGGCCCCTTCAGGAAGCGAAAGCCGCGCCGGCCATCGGCCTGATCTTCCAGCACCTCACTGCCCAGGATATCGGCCGGCATCAGATCTGGCGTGAATTGCACCCGCCTGGCATCCAGCCCCATCACCTGACCGAGCGTTTCCACCAGCCGGGTCTTGCCCAGGCCCGGCACGCCCACCAGCAGCACATGCCCGCCCGAGAGCAGCCCGATCAGGCTTTGTTCCACCACATCGCCCTGGCCATAGATGGCGGCGCCGATGGCAGCCCTGACGCCGGCCAGCTTTTGGCCCAGTTTTTCAACTTCCTGCACCAGGAATGTCGCTTCCTTGGCTTCAGCACCTTCACGCATGCGGGATAGGCTCCCTATATTGCAGGAATCGTTTTCGGGACTCGCCCCCGCCTGCAATCAGGTTGGGTGGCAAGGGGTCACACGGCAAGGGTCGAGCAAAGATTATGGCGTTTCAGGATGCGGCGAAAGAAAGAAATCACGCGCATGCCGATGTAATGGAAGGGCGCGCGCCCCGCCAGCGCCATGATGCCGGGGACCTTGCCATCCGAATCGCCCGCGACGGCACCTGGTATTATCGCGGTAGCCCAATCGCCCGGAAGGAAATGGTCTGCCTGTTCGGTTCGGTGCTGAAGCGGGGTGCGGATGGGTCCTATATCCTGGAAACCCCGGTGGAGCGCGGGCGGATTGAAGTTGAGGACGCGCCCTTCATCGCCGTTGAATTGTTCTGGCGCGATTGTGATTGCGGCGATGGCGCGCCGCGCCAATGCCTCAGCTTCCGCACCAATCTGGATGAAATGGTGACCGCCGATGCGGAACACCCCATCCGCGTGCATCTGGACCCCATCAGCCGCGAACCGCGCCCCTATATCACTGTCCGCCCAGGGCTGGAGGCGCGGATCAATCGCGCGGTGTTTTACGAATTGGTGGCGCTGGCGCAGCCTGAGACTGTGAATGGCCGCCAGGTGCTTGGCGTTTGGAGTGAGGGGATGTTCTTCCCCATAGATGAAGCGCCCATCCTGGATCTGCCGGAAGCGTGAGCGGGCAGTTCGCGTTTCCGCTGACAGTTGCAGCGCTGCAGGCGCGCATAGCTGACCCCTTAAGGCTACGCGCGGATCGGCCCGCGCCGCCGGAAGATGTGGAACGCGCCGCGCGCGCGGGTGGGCGCATGACGCCGGCGGCAGTGCTGGTGCCGCTGGTGCTGCACCCGGAACCGACCGTGCTGCTGACCTTGCGCTCGGCTGATTTGAAGGCGCATGCGGGGCAGGTTTCCTTCCCCGGTGGCCGGCTTGAAGGAGGCGAAGACCCCATCACCGCCGCGCTGCGAGAGACTGAGGAAGAAATCGGCATCCATGCTGGCCTGCCGGAGATTGTCGGCGAATTGCCGCCCTTGCTGACCGGGACGGGATTTATCATCACGCCGGTGGTGGCGCTGCTGCGCCCGCCTTTTGCGTTGAAGCCTGATCCGGGGGAGGTGGCGGAGACGTTTGAATATCCTCTGGCCCATGTGACAGATCCCGCCAAGCCGGAACGCCGGTCACGTGAATTTCGTGGTGAGACGCGGGAATTCTGGGTCTGGCCGCATGAACGCCATTACATCTGGGGTGCCACCGCTTCCGTGCTGGTGACGCTTGCTTCCGTGCTCCGCCAAGATTGAGCGCTTATGATTGCGGCGAGACAATAAGCCCGTGCCCTATCTGATCGAAGCCTTGCTGTTCCTGGCGCCCTTTGCGGCGTTTTTCGTCTGGCGCCGGCTCAATCCGGGACGCGAGCCAGGTACCGTATTGCTGGTGCTGGCCGGTTGCGGTGCGGCTTTGATGCTGGCCGGCGCCCTTTGGTATGGGCTGTCACGCGCCAGCGCGCCGGGTTCGAAATATATCCCCGCCCGGATTGATGGCACCGAAATCACGCCAGGTCATATGGAGCCGCGCCGATGAGCGCGACGGAACAGCGCCTGGCAGCCTTGCCCGCATTTCTGACCGCGCCCGCCACCGCTAAGGTTTTGGCCGCATTGCCTGGCAGCCGCGCGGTGGGTGGCGCGGTGCGTGATGCTTTGGCGGGCTTGCCGGTTGCGGATGTGGATATCGCGGCACCACTGCCGCCGGAGGACATCATCGCGCGATTAAGCGCTGCCGGCTGCAAGGTGTTTGAAACCGGCTTGGCGCATGGCACGGTGACCGCTGTTTGGGACCATCATCCGATTGAAGTGACGGCGCTAAGGCGCGATGTGCTGACCGATGGCCGCCATGCTGAAGTGGCCTGGACGACAGATTGGCGTGAAGACGCGGCGCGGCGCGACTTCACCATCAATGCCATGTCGCTTGGCGCGGATGGTGTGCTGCATGATTACTTCGGCGGGCGTGAGGATTTGACGCGCGGCGTGGTGCGGTTTGTTGGTGATCCTGCAACGCGTTTGGCCGAGGATTATCTCAGGCTGCTGCGCTTCTTTCGCTTTCAGGCGCGCTACGGCAAGGGCGCGCCGGATGCAGTGGCGTTACGCGCCATTCGCGCAGCCATTCCTGGCCTCGCGCGGCTTTCGGTTGAGCGCATCTGGATGGAAATCAAGCGCATCCTGATGGTGGCGGAACCCGTGCCGGCGCTACGCCTGATGGCAGAGCTTGGCGTATTGCCCGCGATCCTGCCGGAAATTGCTGCACCGGATATTGAATGTGTTGCGCGGTTGGTGGTGCTTTGGGCGCCGGCAGAAGCCTTGCTTCGCCTTGCGGCTTTGGGCGGTGCCGCGCCAGGGCTTGCTGCGCGGTTGAAGTTTTCATTGGCTGAGACACGCGCGCTGCGTTTCCTGCAAGAAGCCGAAAAACCAGGCGCGGCGGTTGACGCAGCAGAATTTCGCCGTTGGCGCGCACGGCATGACGCGGTGGCGTTGGAAACTCAGGAAGCCGCGCTGTGGTTGGCGGATGCGCGCGAAGGTGCCACGCCACTGCGCGCTACGCTGCGCGCAACCTTGCACACCGAAGCCGCGCCGGTTTTTCCCCTACAGGGGCGTGATCTTTTGGCAGCGGGTGCCACCCCCGGCCCGGCACTCGGTGCGCTATTGGCGCGGGTTGAGACGTTTTGGATCGCGGGGGGGTGCGTTGCGGATCACGCCGCCTGCCTTGCGGAAGCAAAACGGTTGATGGCGGCGTAAACTTCGCCACAACCGTATGGGTTACTCAGGATTCGGGCGTGGTCTTGCCAGGCGCTGTTCCAAGACTTCCTTGCCCCATTGATCGCCAGCATATTCTTCAAGGCACATAAACCCTGCCCTTTCATATAAATGCCGCGCCGCTTCCAGGCCCTTGAAGGTCCATAAATGGGTTTCCCTGAATTCCATCTGATCCGCGAAACGCAAGGCTGTGGCCAATAAGGCTTGGCCAAGACCCATGCCGCGAAAGGCATCATCCATGATGAACCAGCGCAAATGCGCGCGGCCTTCGCCCAAATCCTCACCATCAATGGCGATTGAACCGATGATGCGGTCATCCTGCATGGCAACCCAGATGCCATTCCGGGGATGGTTCAGCCGGGCACAAAAGGATGCCAAACCGCGCGCGACAACAGCTTCAAAATGCTGCCCGAAACCGGCATTGGCCGCGTAGTACAGGGCGTGCATTTCCGTCACGCGTCCAATCAGGCCAGGGCGATAGCCGGCCAGGATGCAGTTGCTGGCGTGATTGGTCATAGCCGGTTCACTTCATTCCTGAAGCATCGCAGTTTTATGGATGATGTCGCCTAGCTGCGAAGGTTGCGGCTATTTCGGCAGCACCGCCTGCAAGGAAGTCCGCACATGCACCGCCGCCGGGCCGGGTGCCGCCAAGACTTCCGCCAGCTTCGGCATATCCGCATCCGTTTCAATCCGCGTCACGGGCACATTGAAGGCCGCGCACCAGGTCGCGAAATCCGGATTTTCCAGGCTGGTGCCGCTGACGCGCCCCGGATGGACGCGTTCCTGATGGATGCGGATGGACGCATAGGAAGCATTGTCAGACAGGATCATCTTAAGCGGCACACCACGCGCCACCGCCACCGCGAATTCTCCGCCTGTCATGAGCGCGCCGCCATCACCGACCAGCGCAATCACCTGCCGGCCAGGGTAGCGCAACGCCGCGGCCACGCCAGCGGGCACACCAAAACCCATGGCACCCGAAACCGGCGCCAGTAGCCGGCGCGGCGAAACCCAGGCGATCTTGCGATAGAAGGGCGCGCCGAAAGTGCCGGCATCAAGCGCGATCATCGCATCCGGCGCGGCGATTTCACCAATCAGCTTCGCAATGCGCGCGAAGGCAACGCCATCATTATGCGTGGTGGGTGCCACTTGGCTGTCCGCGGTTTGTAAATCGCGTAGTTTTTTTGCCCAGGCGCTGCGCGCGGTGGGTGCCGCCGGTCTCTCGGCGCCAAGCGCGGCCAGTACGGCGCGGGCATCGGCGGCGACCGCAAGCTCGGTGGGAAAATGCCAGCCCAGGAAGCGCGGTTCGGCACAGATATGCGCCAAACGCTGGCCGGGCGAGGGCCAAATCCAACCCTGCGTGGTGATATCGGTCAACCGCGTGCCAAGCGCCACCACCAAATCCGCATCGGCAAAGGCAGCGCGCTGAGCATCCGGGTTACGCAGCCCAAGATCACCCGCGTAAAGCGCGTGATCATTCGGGAAAAGATCCTGCCGGCGGAAGGAAACCGCGACCGGGGTCTGCCAAGCCTCGGCAAAGGCGAGCAAGGCTTCGCGCCCGCCTGGCGTGTCAATCGCATGGCCCGCAAGGATGATGGGGCGTTCCGCGCCACGCAGCATGGCGGCAAGCCGCGCAACATCATCGGGCGCGGGCTGCGCCGCTGCGGCGATGGTGGCGGGCGGGATCGGCGCGGCGCAGGGTTCGGCCAGCACATCTTCCGGCAGGCTGAGCACCACCGGCCCCGGCACGCCCTGCATCGCCATGGCATAGGCGCGCGCGATCAATTCCGGCACTTGGTCTGCGCTGGTGGCTTCCCCCACCCATTTCGCAATGCCGCCGAACATGCGGGCATAGTCAATTTCCTGGAAGGCATTGCGGCGCAAATCGCGCTTTTCCACCTGCCCGATCAGCAGGATCATCGGCACCGCATCCTGTTCCGCCGTATGCAGCGCGATGGAGGCATTGCAGGCGCCGGGGCCCCGTGAGACCAGCACCACGCCGGGCTTGCCGGTCATTTTGCCATCGGCCACCGCCATGAAGCCCGCGCCGCCTTCGCTGCGGCAGGTAACAAGATCCATGCGCGGATGGGCATGCAGCGCATCCAGCAGCGCAATGTAACTTTCGCCGGGGACACAAAAGGCGCGGTCAATGCCTTGCGCGGCGAGGAATTCAATCAGGGCTTCGGCAGCAGTTTTCATGGTAGCGATCCTTCCTGCTCAAAGGGATAGCTCAGCCGTGCCCTATGATCCATGGCGCGCCCGCGGAAATTCTGTATAAGCCGCTGATCAGGGAAAAGCTTCAATAGGGAGGAAATCCATTCCATGCTGATCACGCGTCGCGCGGCCTTGGCGCTTACACTTGCCACCCCCGCCTTTGCATCCGCACGCGCCCAGGGTTCCTGGCGTCCGGACCGGCCCATGCGAATCATTGTCCCCTTCGCCCCAGGGGGGGCCACCGATGTGGTGGCGCGTTTGGTGGCGGATGCCGCCGGGCAGATGCTCGGCCAGAATATGGTGATCGAAAATCGCGCCGGTGGCGCGGCGGGGCTGATTGGTTCTGAAGCGGCGGCCAAATCCGCAGCGGATGGCTATACGATCATGATCCATTCCAACGCGCATGTGATTGCACCCAGCCTGGTGGCGCGGATGCCTTTTGACCCGATTGCGGATTTCGCCGCGGTTGCGCATTTGGGCCGCATTCCGCAGGTGCTGGTGATCAATCGCAGTATTCCTGCGACGGATATGCAATCCTTGCTGGTATGGCTGCGCGCGAATTCGGGGAAGATCAATTTTGCTTCCGCCGGCATCGGTAGCGCCAATCACCTGACATCCGAAGTGTTTCGCGCCGCGGTGCCGGGCGTTGAAATACAGATGGTGCAGTATCGCGGCGGCGGCCCTGCCATGGCGGCGGTGATTTCGGGGGAAGCGCATATGGCAGTGGACCCGACCGCGTCTGCCACTTCGCATATCCGCGCTGGCACGGTGCGCCCGATTGCCATTTCAGGCGCGAAGCGCGTGGCGAGCTTGCCTGAAATTCCCGCCGCGACCGAAGCCGGCCTGCCCGCCTGGGCTGGTGCCGCCTGGATTGGCGCCTTTGTGCCTGCGCAGACGCCGCGCGGCATTGTGGAAACGCTGAACGCGACCTTCAATGCGGCGATGGAACGCATCAAGCCGCGCTTGGCGGATATTGGGATTGAAATTGAACCCCAATACGCGACGACAGCTTCCTTCAACACCTATGTGCGAGAGGAATTGGCGCGCAGTGCCGGCGTGCTGCGCGCGGCGGGTGTGAAAGCGGAATAGGCTTTCAGCCGCCTTGCTGCAGTAGCGCCACTACGGCGCGCTGCCAGGCTTCAAAGGCGCGGCTTGATGCTGCGCCTTTCGCCTCTGCCTCTCGGCTGGCGGCATTCAGCCGCTGACGCGCGGTCTGTTGTTCCCCGCCGGTGCGATCTTCTACCGCTTGGCGGGCGCGCAGCAGTGCCTGATCGGCGGAACGTGCTTCGCGCGCTGCAAGCCGCGCGCTGTCTAATAGGACGCGGATTTGCTGAAGAGCGGTGATGGTGCTGGCGAGTATGTCGCGCCCCGGCACATCAGCGCCAGTGCGCGCCAGGATTTCCTGCAATCTTTCAACCGAACCCGGCGCGCCGGGAAGGCGGCGGAACGACGCTTCCAAATCAAATTGCGCTGACTGCAACAGGGCGGGATCGCCCAGCGCCTGATCCCAGAGTGAAACATCTCGGCGTTGGTCGCGTTCAAAGCTAAGCCTGACGGTCTTGGGCTGCGCTTCCAGGCGCGTTTCATGACGGAGGCCGAATTCCCCTTCCGCCGCTACCGGGAACCGCGGTGTGGCGCCGGGGCGGCGCGGCAGGTCAATCACCATCAGGCCATTGGCGCCGCGCGGATCAATCGCGATTGCGGTTTCTTCAATGTTTTTGGCTTCGATACTGATGAAGCCACGCCGTGGCGCGCTGCGCGTGATTTCTTCGCGGTTACTGTTTTGGCTGGAAAGCCGCAGATCGCGGTCCCGCGCGAAGGCGATCAGCCGTTGATCACCTGGCGACAGGGCGCGCAATTCCGCATCACCCAAAAAATTCGGCACATCCGGCCCGCCATAAACCGTGATCAGCCCATCCGGCAGCACGTGGTTGGAGGTGTTGCGGAAGCGCAGCGCTTGCAGCGGGTGTGCCGCCGCCAAATCCTGCACCCACCAAAGCCGTTCCGCTGGCAGGTTGAGATCAAGGAAGGGCAGGTTGGCGGTTTCGCCGCTGCGGATGGTGACAGGTTGTTCCAGGGTAAAGGCTACGCGCCCGGCGGCAGCTTCAGCCGCGACATTGACGGCGAGTGGCGCGGGTGCGGCTTCGGTACGCATTGCGGCGCGCGGTGCAGGGGCTGGTGCGGGTGGCGGTGCCATCATGGGTGCTGCCGCTGCCACCATGGGCTGAGCGCCCGTATCGGGCGTTACGCGAATGGCTTCAGTAACGCGCACCGGCAATTCAGGGCGCGGCACGGTGATGGGTTGGAAGATCGGCTGATGGAAGGCCGCCGCATCATCCGATACCAGGGAAATCCGCACGCCTTCCCAATCACTGCCTGACGCGTTTTCGACCACGGCCCAGCCCATCAGCCGCGCTTGCCCCCCGGTTGCACCAAGCGATGGCGCCATCAGCCGATAGGAAGGCTTCCAAAGCGGCGCGCCGGCAATATAGATCACCGCTACCTGCCGAGCGCGATCAGACCTCAGGCGGATTTCGATGCGCCTTTCATCATCGCTGCGCGCCGCAGCCAAGGCTTCCGCCGCGCGTGCGACCCGGGCAGCCAGCGCGGGGTCGGTAAGCGTGACCTCATCGCCCGATTTCAGCAGAACAGAAAGCAAACCACACGGGCCAATCAGTGAAACATGCAAGCCCGCGTCGGTTTCGGCAGCGGTGGCGATGCGGCCACGCGCGCCGGCGGCTTCCACTTCCTGGCCGCGCAAGGCATTCAGCAAGCTGGTACGGTTTTCGAAATCAGCAGGGCGCAACGGCAGGCCGCGAAACGCCTCATTCAACAAATCCCGCGCCGGCAGACTTAGGCCCTCAACACGCCCGGCGGGATCAAGGATCATCAGCGATCGCAGCAGATCATCCACATCGCCAAGCGGGGCGCGAAACACCACCGGCTGGTTGGCCGCGACTTCGCCGGCGCGTTCAATCTGCGCGATACCGGCAGAGGAAAGCGTGACACCGCGTATCGGCATTTCCGCTGCGAGCGCAGCGGGGGCAATCAGCGTAAGGGCAAGGCTGGCGCGACGCATGGGGTGGCTCCGTCAATGGCAGCGATACGTATTTGCGTTCCCAAAGCGGCGTTCTTAGGGCGCCCTTACCGGGCGATTGGCATGGCTTGATTGCGGCACGCCGCGATTGAGCGACATATGCGAATGGACGCACAGCCAAGCGCCTTCCCTGCCGTGAAAGATCATGGTGGCGCGGCCCGGACGATCAAAGCGCGTGCCATCCGGGTGAAAGCCTGTGCTGGTCCAGGGTGCCACAAGAACCACCATGGATTTGTCATCCGATGCCAGCACATGGGTTTCCAAAAGCGTGAAGCAGAAATCATCTGTCTTGGGCCAGACATTATCCCATTGCGTCGCCTGCCATGCGGCAAGCCCGGGGATCACATCACGATGCGTGCCAAAGGCGAGAACATCCGGATGGAAAAGCGGGCGCGCCGAAGCGTAATCCACGTCGCGCACAAAACCGGCGAAGCGATCCAGCCAAGCATGAAACCAGGCACGCGTTGCGGTATCGGCCTTTGGTAGATCAATCATGGCGCGTGTTCCTTCTGTTTCCACACTGTTAGCCTGAGCCGAAGCGGCAGTGCTTTCAAGCTCTGCGGCCAGAGGCTTGCCCGGCCGGGGCGGTCGGGCTTAGCCTTTGGGGAACAGGCCGCAACCGCGATGTGACGCCTTGGCGTATTGTTCAGGGGGAAATACCATGCCGAAACTCAGTGCAGATCGTGTCAAGGAGATTGGCCGCGCACTTCTGATGGCTGCCGGCGCACCGGCGGATGAGGCGGAAACAGTCGCGCGGCATTGCACCAGCGCCAATCTGGTAGGCCATGATTCGCATGGGATCATCATGATCCCTGGCTATATCGAAAGGATCAAGGTTGGGCATATCGTGCCCGGGGCGCCGTGGAAGATTGTGCAGGAATCCGCGACCACATCAGTGATTGATGGCCATTGGGGCTTTGGCTACGTCGCCAATGAAAAGGCCATGCGCTACACTATCGAAAAGGCGCAGAAATCCAATGTTGCCGCCGCAACCGTGTTTCGGCAGGGACATATCGGGCGCTTGGCGAGCTATCCGCTGATGGCCGCTGAAGCGGGCATGATTGGGATTTGTACAGCGGATTCTGGGCGTTCGCCCAAGGCCGTGGCACCTTTTGGTGGCCGCGAAGCACGGCTTGGCACCAACCCGATTTCCATTGCGGTGCCATCCGATTTGGCCGGGCCATTTGTGCTGGATATGGCAACCTCAGCCGCCGCGGCGGGCAAGGTATTTCTGGCGCAAGCGCGCGGGCAGGAAGTGCCGGATGGCTGGGTGATTGGCGCAGATGGCAAGCCCACGCGTGATCCTTCGCAATTGAAGAAGGGGGGCGCGCTGCTGCCACTCGGCGGTACGGAAGGCTATAAGGGCTTTGGTCTGGCGGCGATGGTGGAAATCCTCTGCGGCTTGCTGACGGGGCTTGGCTTTGGTGTGGAACCGACGGGTCGCCATAATGACGGCTGCTTTATGGCGGTGTTCAAGGTGGATGCCTTCCGCCCGCTGGCGCAATTCAAGCAGGAAGTCGCCGATTTCGCGCGCTATCTGAAGGACACGCCGCCGGCTGAGGGCAGCCAGGGCGTCTTTTATCCCGGCGAGCTCGAGGCCATGCGTGAAGCGGATCGCCGCGCCAATGGCATTGAGATTGAAGATAAGACGATTGAGGTATTGACCAAGCTTGCCGGTGAATTGGGTGTGTCCGGCAAGCTTGGATTGTAGCGTCTGATCCACAAAGGCGTTGAGCCGGAGCGGTGAAGCAGCCGGTCAAACGACGTTCCCGTCAGGTGAGATCGAAAGTGATCTCACCAACCCCCGCAAACCCGGCCTGCACGCGCTGGCCGGGCGGAACAAAAATGCAGCCCGTATAGGTGCCGGTCGTCACAACCTGACCGGCGCGCAAATGTTCCCCATGCACATGCAGATGATTGGCGAGCCAGACCAAGGGCAGCACCGGATCGACAGAGGGATTGCCGCCCTTCTGTTCCACCTGCACAGCGCCGGCATAGGATTGCCGCACGGCAAGATTGGGCAGGTCAAGCTGCCGCCAATCCGCCACATCAGCGCCGACCACATAGCCAAGATGCGCGATATTATCAGCCATGCCTTCAGCCGGCGATACGATCTTGTGATCGGCGTAGCGCGATTGCACCAATTCCAACAACGGAAAGGCAGCGGCCACGGCTTCCAAAACATCTTCGCGGCTATAGGCGCTGCCGCGTGGCGGCAAATCCCGCGCCATACGAAACGCGACTTCGGTTTCAAGACCAATGGGGCGCGAATTCGCCACACCCCAACGCCCGCCCGACTGCCGCGCGCCGCTGGCCGCCATGATGCCGAAGCTTCCTGGTTTGCCGGGCGGGGTCGCGCATTTCCAACCACCAATGGCGCCGCCAAGCGCCTGCAGCACGCCGCGTTGAATGGCGAAAACCGCAGCCTCATGGCTTGGCGCGGCATCGCCAAGATTGGCAATCGGTGCGCCGCCCTGATGGACAGCGACCAGCTTTTCAATCGCGCGCGCGATAGTTTCGGATGACATGATCAGCTTTCCTATTCATTCAATTCCGGAATGACCCAAAGCGGTGCCTCGCCGCGCGCGACGCGCTGCACATTGTCAAAAGCATTGCGCAGGCGGGCGATATTGCTGTCCTGAGTGGGGCCGGCCATATGCGCGGTCAACACGACATTATCCAGACCAAAAAGCGGATTGTCCGGTGGCGGCGGTTCCTGATCAAACACATCAAGCCCGGCACCGGCGATCTGGCCCGATGACAAAGCACGATGAAGTGCAGCTTCATCCACCACCGGCCCGCGGCTGGTATTGATCAGGAAGGCGGTTGGCTTCATCAGTGCCAATTCGGCTTCACCCAAAAGTCCCTTGGTGCTGGCATTGAGTGGCACATGGAGCGAGACGATATCGGATGTCCTGAGCAATTCCCGATACAGCCGAAAGCGCACATTTAGGGCATCTTCGGTTTCTTCGCGCAGCCGGGCAATGTCATAGTAATGCACATTCATCCCGAAAGCCTGCGCCAGACGCGCGGTTTTTTTGCCGATGGTGCCAAGCCCCACAATGCCAAGGGTGCGCCCGCGCAATTCATAAAGCTTCGGCGTTTGATTGCCGCGCCAGCGCCCGGCGGCAACATTGGCGTGCTGGCGAATCAATTGCCGCGAAACTGCCAACATCAGCAGTACCGCATGTTCGGAAACCGCGGTTGAATTTGCACCACCATTATTGGCGAAAGGCACGCCGCCCCGCCTTGCGGCAGCGATATCTGCGCGGTCATAACCCGCACTCAATACCTGGATCAGCTTGAGCTTGGGCGCGATGGCGTAAAGCTCATCCTTCACCAGCATATCGACGAAGCCAACCAGATAGTCGGCTTCCCCCATGGCTTCCTTCCAATCGGCGCCACCTGGCTTGGCGATACGCAAATCAAAACCATCCGGCGCCATTTCCTGGATCACCGCCTCATCCACCATGGATTGCGTGACAACAACAATACGCGGCTTCATGTTTCCTCCGAACTCGCTTTCCGGCGCAGCATGAACCGCCAAGCGCCGGTCGCCAAGGGGCGGGATTGCCGCACCCTTCGGCGGGCGCCATGCTGCGGGACGTCAAGCAATCAGACCAAGGGTGATATCAAGGTGAAGCAGCACGGCACGCCACCAGGGGCAGGCCCGGCATGAAGGAAGCGCCTTCCGGCCGCGCCTGGTTCATCCTTGCCGGCGGCTTTCTGGCCTTCACCATCAGCGCCAGCCTGATGCATGCCTATAGTGTGTTTTTGTTGGCCTTCATTGCTGAATTTCGTTGGAGTCGAGGTGAAAGTTCTATCGCCTATGCGGTCGGCCAGGTGGTGGGCGGCGTATCCTCTCCGCTCGTGGGCGGCATGGTGGATAGGCTTGGCGCGCGGCGTATGGTGCTGATGGGTGGCTGCCTGCTCACGCTTGGGCTGGTGGGGAGCGCCTTTAAAACATCGCTTTGGCAGGTGGTGTTGCTGTATGGCGTGGTGATGACGCTGGGTGCCAATTGCATCAGCATGGTGGTTTTTGCGCCACTGATTTCGCGCCTATTCGTCGCGCGGCGTGGCATGGCCATGTCCATGCTGCAATCGGCCAATGGTTTTGGTCGCGCGATTTCTGCGCCGATTGCGCAGCTCATGGTGACTGAAGTGGGTTGGCGCCATGCTTATCTGTTGCAAGCGGGTTTGATGGCTGCGTTGATCTTGCCGTTGGCCGCGTTGTTCCGTGGTGCGGAGCAAACGCCCGTCGCGAAATCTGTCACCGATAATGCGCCTGCGCGCGATTGGTCCGTGGCCGAGGCGATGCGCACGCGGCATTTCTGGTTGCTATTCATTGTCTATGGTCTGACCAGCATTGGTAGTTTTCTGGTGGCTCTCCATCAACTGGCCTTTGCCGTGGATCGTGGTTTTGATCCGCTTTATGCGGCCTTTGTCGTGGGGCTGGGGAGTTTGCTGGCGCTGCCCGGTGTTATCCTGACCGGGACGATTTCTGACTACATCGGGCGCGAGGGCGCCGCGATACTTGCCTATGCCATTTCCATCATTGGTGTTGCTGCAGCGCTGATGATTGATAATGCCGACCAACACCTATTGTTCTGGGTGCATGCGTGTTTCTTCGGTATTACCTGGGGGGCGCGCGGGCCGGCGGTAACGGCCAAGACCGCTGATCTTTTTGGTGGCCCCAGGCTTGGCACTATTCTTGGCCTGATAACCATTGGCTCTGGCTTGGGGGCCGGCCTTGGCGCCTGGGGTGCGGGGGTCCTGTTTGATGTGACTGGCAGCTACCAGCTTGGCTTTATGCTTTCCATCGCGGCCTATTCGTTGGGGGCTATCCTTTTCTGGGGTTTGCGTAAACCGGTGCAGGGTTGAAGCGCATCAGCGCCCGCGTCCAAGAAAATCCTGAAGCCTGAAAGCGGCATTGGCATTCACCGCACCATCGGGCATTTCCCCGCGCGCAAGGGCCGCAATCTGGCGCACCGTATCCATGGCTTGATGTTCCATTGCTTCTGGTGTCATGCCGCCGATATGCGGTGTTGCCACTACATCCGCGCGCGCCGCCAGTATGGGATTTGGCCGTTGATCCGCCGCGCTGCCAACATCCATCGCGGCGCCGACCAAATGCTTGGAATCAAGCGCTGCGATTAGCGCGGCCTCATCCACCAATTCGCCGCGTGACAGGTTGATAAAGCGCGCGCCAGGTTTCATGGTGGCAAAGGCCGCCGCGTTGAACATATGCCTTGTTTCAGCATCGGAAATTGCGAGGCAAACAACGATATCAGACTGCGCCAGTACTTCCTTGAAGCCAGCCTGGGTGATGCGTGGATCAGCCACCTTGGCGAAGGGATCAGCGACCGCGACCTGCATGCCAAGCGCCAGCGCCACTTCCGCAAGTTTTTGGCCGATACGCCCATAACCAATAATACCGAGCCGCGCGGCAGATAGCTGCAAACCCATGCGGCCCTGCGGCAAATCACCCGCATGGTAGGCACCAGCCATGGCGCTGACATCGCGCGCCAAATCCACCATGAAGCCCAAGCCCAATTCAACCACCGCATCCACAAAGCCGGGGGTGGCGCGCGTCACCAAGACACCTTCCGCGCTGGCGGATTGGACATTGATGGTGGAGATATCGACCGCCACGCGCAGAAAGGCCAAAAGCTCCGGCATGGCTGCGAAGGTTTCCGGCAGCCCTGGCGTTGCACGATCCGCAACAATCGCGTGGCAACCACGAGCAGCTTCTGCCAAAGCAGCGCCGGACAGCACGCTGTTTCCGGGATTGCGGATCACCTCGGCATGCTCGGCCAAAGCCGCCAAGGCGCGCGGGCCGTAATAGCCTTCAAACATTTCCGGCGTATGTGTCAGAAAAACACGGAGCTTCATGGGAATATTCCTGATGAAATCGCGGCAGCGAAGCCTCAGGAAGCATTCTCTCACCATACTCGGTCATGCGTCAAAACGCTCCGATTGACGACGCTACGCACCTTCATCTTTGATGCTTCCATGTGGCGCCTGCTGATCCTGTTGCTTTCGTTTGCTGCCGCGCCGGCTTTGGCGCAGCCGCAAGCCATCACCATTCCCGCACATCCCGGCGAACAGGCGGTGAATGGACCCGCGACCCTGAACGCCGTGCTATGGCAGCCAGCCGGGCGCGGACCGCATGCTGCGATTGTGCTGATGCATGGATGCGCAGGCATGACCACACGTGCGGGCCAGCCCTTTACACGTGATATGGATTGGGCGCGGCGCCTCTCGCAGTTTGGCTATCTAGTCTTGCAAGTGGATAGCCTGACGCCGCGCAATGAAGGCAGCCTTTGCGGTCAAGGCGATGATCGCCGCATTCGAGTGAGTGTGGAACGCGCACGCGATGCCTATGCCGCGCTATATTTCTTGCAAACGCGTCCGGATGTCAGGGCAGATCGCATTGCACTGATGGTGTATAAGTCTTGATTTGATCGGACGCTAAAATACCTCCTGTGGGTTTAGAGGCCGGGGCGCGGAGCCATAGGCGTAGCGTAGCGCCCCGGCCGGTTGCACTGGAGATGTGTGATGACGACAAGCGAACGCAAAGTAATCAAGGCCAAAGTTGGGCTGCTGGAACTGGCCAAGCAATTGGGCAGCGTGACCCAAGCCTGCCGGGTGATGGGTTATTCTCGGGACAGTTTTTATCGTTTCCGCGACCTGTATGAGAAGGGCGGTGAGTTCGCGCTGGTTGAGATTTCCAAGGCCAAGCCAAACCTGAAGAACCGCGTCGCCCCGGAAATCGAGGCGGCGGTGGTTGCGATAGCGGTTGAACAGCCTGCTTGGGGCCAGGCTCGCGCGGCGAATGAATTGAAGAAGCGTGGGCGCGAAGTCTCGCCCTTTGGTGTGCGGAGCATCTGGCTTCGTCATGATCTTGAGACCATGAAAAAGCGCTTGAAGGCCCTTGAAGCGAAAATGGCTCAGGAAGGCGGCATTCTGACCGAGGCCCAACTGATCGCGCTTGAGAAGGCCAAATCCGACAAAGAGGCCCATGGCGAGTTCGACAGCGAACATCCCGGCTACTGTGTCGCGCAGGATAGTTTCTATGTTGGCACCTTAAAAGGTGTGGGCCGGGTCTATCAGCAGACGGGGATTGATACCTACTCTAAGGTGGGCTTCGCCAAGCTTTATGATCGCAAGACCGCGCTGACAGCGGCCGATTTGCTCAATGATCGGGTGATACCCTTTTTTGACGAGCACGGGCTGCGGGTAGATCGCGTCTTGACTGATCGCGGCACGGAATTCTGCGGCGCCCATGATCGACATGAATATGAGCTCTACTTGGCGGTTGAGAATATCGATCACACGCGGACAAAAGCGCGCAGCCCGCAGACCAATGGCATCTGCGAGCGTTTCCACAAAACCCTGCTGGATGAGTTCTACCGCGTCGCCTTTCGCAAGAAGGTCTACCGTAGCATTGAGGAACTGCAGGCTGATCTTGACGAATGGGTGCGCCAGTATAATGAACAGCGTACTCATCAGGGGCGTTGGTGCTTCGGCAAGACGCCGATGCAGACCTTTCTGGACAGCAGGGCACTCGCGCGCGAAAAACAAAACATGGAGATGGCGGCTTAGTCGCCTCGTCCGACAGTCTCGATCCGGCGGACACCCACCACGCCAGATCAAGACAACGTCAGATTAAGTCTAAACTTGTACACGTAATGCCCGCGCGCTAACGCCGCCAGCGCGACAACATCAGGAAGCCACCTCCGGCGAGCAGGCCCCAAAACGCGCCGCCAATACCAAGAAAAGCCACGCCGGAAGCCGCAATCAAAAAGCAAATTACTGCTGCTTCGCGGTCCTTGTCGTCACGCACCGCGCCCATCAGCGCGCCGGCAAAGGAACCCAGAAGCGCAAGCCCCGCCACAGCTTCAATTAAAATTGGTGGCGCGACAGCGACTAGGCCGCTCGCCATGCCGGCGGCAAGGCCGCACGCCGTGTAAACTAGGCCCGCCATCACAGCAGCAGGCCAGCGCCGCGCGGGATCAGGGCCGGCGCCATCGCCCGCACACATCGCCGCCGTAATGGCCGCAAGGTTCACCGCATGGCCACCGAAAGGTGCCGCGACAAGGCTGAATATCCCAGTGGTGGAAAATAGCGGCCCTGGATTGGGGCGATAATTGTTTGCACTCAGCACTGCGATTCCTGGAATATTCTGTGATGCCATGGTCACGATGAAAAGCGGCAGCGCCAAACCTGTGATGGCGGTTACGGAAAATGCCGGCGTCACCCATTCGGGGCTCGGCGCCCAACTGCCCTGGGGCACAGGTGCCTGAAACGCGATGATCACCCCCGCAACAATCACTGCCGCCGGCACCGCCGCCATTTTATGCCAGCGCCCGGCGATGATCCAGGCGGCGATGATGGTGAGTGCCGCGATCGGCGCTTCCGCCACCGCGCGCACCGGCGCCAAGCATAGGCCAAACAAAATCCCGGCCAGCATCGCATTCGCAAGTGAGGCCGGAATCGCCGCAACCGCGCGCCCCAAGGGCTTCCATAACCCTGCCAGAATCAGCAAAAGCGCGCAGATGATAAAGGCGCCCACCGCTCCCGCAAAGCCACCCGCAGGCATGATGGAAGCCGCCATCAGCGCGGCACCCGGCGTGGACCAAGCGCAGCTGATCGGCATGCGCTTCCAAACTGAAAGCAAAACACCACAAAGCCCCATGGCGATGGAAGCCGCCATCAGCCCTGATGCGGCCTGAGATGGTGTGGCACCCATCGCCACAAAACCTTGCAGCACCACTGCGAAGGAAGAAGCAAAGCCCACAACCCCAGCCAAGAGTCCCGCTGATATTGCTTGCATAGGCATCAACGTCTTTCCTTTGGAAGCTTATCCAGGGCGGCTTCAATCGCCGCGATGGCTTCCGGCGTTAGCCTGCGAAAATCCCGCGCGAGCCGATTGGCAAGCGCTGTTGCTTCCGGCGAAAGCCCACCCGTTCCAAGCACTACCCGCGGATGGGATTGCCGCGCCAGCCGCGCCAATTCCTCGGCATCATCCCAGATCAGGCCGAAGAATTCATTGACCTGATGCACAAGCCCGGCTGAGGGTTGGCCGCGCCGCCCATGTTCAAGCGCAGAAAGATAGGCGGCTGAAACCTGCAAGGCGGCGGCTAAATCCTTCAACGCCACGCCGCGTTCAGCACGCAAAGCGCGCAGCCTCGCGCCGAAAGGCGTCATTTGCGTCGCCGCAACATCAAATGCACTGCACCCGTATTCGCCGCATGGGGATGCGCTGCCGCCAAAAGCATGCGCCGCATATCCGGCGCATTCAGCCAATGCGGCAATTCGCGGCGCAGCACGCCACCTTCCGGCGATGAACCTCGGCCAGTGATCACGGCCACACAGCGCAACCCATCGGCGAAAGCATCGTGCAAAAAAACACGCACCGCATCATGCGCTTCCTGCGCGCGGCGGCCATGCAAATCAATCGTACGTTCCGGCTTCATGCGGCCCCGGCGCAAGGCGCGCCACCGTTTGTCATCCAAGCCAGCCGGCGTGACGTTCACCTGAATCGGCGGTGGTTGCCAGGCTTGGGGTGCGGTGGGCAGCGCAGCAGGCACAGCTTGCGCCGCGGGGATGCTTGGCGGCGTATTGGTCCGCTCAGGCGGTGGCAGCGCGCGCCCAGGCAGCGGGTCTACGCTTACAACATAGGCCTGCCACAGGGCGCGATCCGCGGCACTCAGCGCGCGGGCACGACGACGCGAAAGGCTCATCCCGGCAGAGCGGCGGGATCATCATCCACCACAACAACATGCAGCCGCCGCGGCCCATGCGCACCAAGTTCAAGCGTTTGTTCAATATCTGCGCTGCGTGACGGGCCGGTCACCAGCATGACATTACGCGGCATGAAACCACCCGAAACAGGGTCTTGCCGTTCCGCGCGCAGCATATCCCAGGCATCCTCATAAGGCCCGGTGATGCGTGACGCGCGAAGGACCACAATCTCGGTTTCCGCCAGCAGATTGAGCGTGGTCGGGCGCGCCGGATCGGATGGCAGCATCAGCGTGCCGGTTTCCGCAATGCCGGCATAACCATATTGGACAGAGACAAGATCGCTTGCCTCAGCGCGGCGAGTTTCAAATTCCAGCATGGCGCGATTAGACCAGGGCAGCGCTTGCAATTCCGGATGCGGCGCCATGACAAAGCGTGGTGCGAGGTTCTGTTGGGACAGGTATTCGGCCACCGCGCCAGGAATTTCCTTCACATTGGCAACGCGCGTAACGGTGCCGAATTCCTTTTCCACATTGGCGATAAAAAGCTTGATCTGATCGGGGCGCGGTACGCGTGACCGCGCGGGGATCAAATGCCGCGGCCGCGCCACCATGCGCGCTTCCAACATGGCGCGCTGGTCAGCGGGTAGTGGTCCGCGCTTCAGGCCACGACGAATGGCATTCAGGATCGCTTCCTTGCTCATGGTTCAGGCCCCGCGCTTGGTTTTGGTGTAGCGATCCATGAAGGTGCCACCTTCCGGCACCGGCAAGTCACGCCCCTGAGTCCAACCGTCGGCCAATGGCAAAGATCGAAACGCGCCCTTGCCCTGGGCCATCAGGCCAAGCGCGCTGACGGCGAGTTTCGTCGCCATGCGATAAAGCGCCGGGCGCTGCGCAACATAGGCCCAAAGCCCAAGATTGCGCCGCACGGCAACCGGCGACAAATGCCGCTCGAACTCTCGTTCGCGCCAATGGCGCATCATTTTCGGTAGTGGAATCTTGACCGGGCAGACAGATTCGCAGCGCCCACAAAAGGTCGAGGCATTGGGCAAATGCCCTGCCTTATCCACGCCAATCAGCGTTGGCGTCAGCACGCTACCCATGGGGCCAGGATAGACCCAGCCATAGGCATGCCCGCCTGTCACACCATAAACCGGACAATGATTCATGCAGGCCGCGCAGCGAATGCAACGCAGCATTTCCTGAAATTCCGTGCCGAACATATTGGACCGGCCGTTATCAATCAGCACCACATGATATTCTTCCGGCCCATCCAAATCGCCGGGCCGCCGACCGCCCGTGGAAAAGGTAGTATAGACGGAAAAATCCTGCCCCGTGGCGGAACGCGCCAAAAGCCGCAGCAAAGCGCAGGCATCATTCAGCGTCGGTACCATTTTCTCGATGCTAGCGAGCGCAATATGCACGCGCGGCAGGGTCTGCGTCAGATCACCATTGCCTTCATTGGTGACAATCACGCTGCTGCCGGATTCCGCGATCAGGAAATTCGCGCCGGTAATCCCTACATCGGCGGCCAGGAAGCGATGCCGCAGCTTTGTCCGTGCTTCGGTCAGGATATCGCGCCTTTCACTCAATACGCGATCCTTGGGCAAATCCGTGTGCATTTCACGGAAGGAGTTCTCCCAATCCTCACGGTTCAGGTGAAAGGCCGGCGCGATGATATGGGAAGGATGTTCGCGCCGCAGCTGAATGATGTATTCGCCAAGATCGGTTTCGACCGGTTCAATCCCATGCGCTTCCAGATGGTCATTGATCCCGAGCTCTTCGGAGATCATGGATTTGCCCTTAGTGACGGTCTTCGCCCCGACGTTGCGGCAAATTTCAAGCACCGCAGCGCGGGCTTCTTCCGCCGTGGAACACCAATGCACCTTGCCGCCGGCAGCTTCCACGTTGGCGGCGTAGGTTTCCAGATAGAAATCCAGATTAGCGAGGGTATGGTTCTTGATTTCGCGCCCGATTTCTCGCAGCTGTTCGAATTCCGGCAGGCGCGCCACGGCATCGCCGCGGCGTTGCAGGAAGGCGCCCTTGGCCTTGCCCAAAGCCTTTTGCAGCCCGGCATCGCCAATGGCGCGGGCGGCGTTTTCCTTGAATTGCGGCGAGGTGATCTGAACCACGGCGGAAATCCTATTGCTTCTGGCGTTCATTGTAGCGCAACCGGCGCGCTTGGTCAGGGGGGTTTGCGTGTCGCCGCCACCTTTCCTAACCTGCCATGAGCCAATTGCGGGAGGAAACCATGGCAAGGCTAGTTGCAGGGGTTTTGGCATGAATATCGCGGCCTTGCCCGCCCGCGCCGCCGCCGCGCCTGGCTTGGCGCGCTGGGGGCGTGATCTGACGGCGGATGTCTTGTTCAGCGTTGGCGATGCTGCCTGGAATCTTTCGATTCATAAGGGCGTCCTGATATCCACCAACCCTGCCCCCGCGCTGATGCCAAGCTATGACCTGGCAATCCGCGCGGGCGCCGAGGATTTCGCCCGCTTCCTGCAAGACCCCCCGCCGCCCGGCTGGCATGACATTATGGGGCTGGTCCGGCTTGGGACCTTCAAGGTGGAAGGCAATGTCGCGCTGTTTATGGCGCATGTTTTCTGGTTCAAGGGCGTGCTGGCCCTGCTGAGGGAACCCCGCGCATGATTGAAGCCATTACCGGACGCTATATGCGCCTTGAACTCGAAGGTCGCGCACATCGGCTGTATTTTGAAGAAGCCGGGCAGGGCGTACCTTTATTGCTGCTGCACACGGCGGGCAGTGATGGCCGGCAATGGCGCGGCCTGTTGAATGATGCGGGAGTGACATCGCGTTTTCGCTGCGTGACTTTCGATATGCCCTGGCACGGTAAATCCAGCCCGCCCGAGGGGTGGGAGCGTGAAACCTATCAACTCACCACCGCGCGCTACACAGGCATGATCATGGCGGTGGCGCGTGCGCTTGGTCTGGATCGACCCGTGGTGATGGGCTGTTCAATTGGCGGGCGCATTGTATTGGATCTTGCTGCCGAACATGCCGATGAATTGCGCGGCGTGATTGGCCTGCAATCTGCAGCGTTTCTTTCACCCTATTACGACACATCCTGGCTGCATCACCCGCATGTGCATGGTGGGGAGGTTTGCGGTGGCATTGTTTCCGGCCTGGTCAGCCCCCACGCGCCAGAGGCGTCGCGTTGGGAAACACTGTGGCATTACATGCAGGGCGGGCCTGGCGTGTTTCGGGGTGATCTGCATTTCTACAAGGGTGAGGGCGATTTGCGCCCGAAGCTGGCGCGCATTGATACCAAGCGCTGCCCCGTGCATATGCTGACCGGCAATTATGATTATTCCTGCAAGCCTGAGGATACCGAGGCGACCGCTGCCGCCATCCCCGGTGCCAAGGTACAGATCATGAAGGGCCTTGGCCATTTCCCGATGAGTGAGGATTACGCGGCGATGCGCCCCTATCTTTTGCCGGTATTGGCGGAGTTCACTTAACGCCGTGTATCACGCCGCCAGCCGATCAATCCGATCACGCAGGCGATACCAGCCGCCGATGATGGGCAGGAACCAATTCAGGTTGCCGTTGTAAAGCGCAACTGTCGGGAATTCCAAGCCATCCAGCGCGAAGCGCTGATTGGCCGCACCGGCAATTTTTAGCGCAGCATTGTGGCCAAGCCAGGTTGCCATCGCAACACCAGAACCTTGGCAACCCGCCGCGTAATGAATGCCATCCTGCACGCCAATATGCGGCAGGAAATCGAAGGTGAAGGCGACGTTGCCTGTCCAGGCATGGGTGATTTTGACTTTGCTGAGCTCAGGAAACACCGCCGACATGAAGGAATGCAAACGGGGCGCGGCGGCTTCCGGCGCATTGGGGTTGAAGCGCGCACGCCCACCCCACAGAATCCGATTGCCATAGGGTGCCGGTCGAAAATAATTCAGCACGCGCTTGGTATCGCTGATCATGCGCCGCCCAGGGAAAAGCCGGTCCATCGCCTCAGCGGGTAGTTCCTCAGTTGCGATGATATAGGACGCAACGGGGATCATGCGTCGCGCAAGCCAGGGCATGGCGCTTTGCCCATCCGCACCGCGCGAATACCCATTGGTGGCAACAAGCACGGCATCAGCGCGCAATTCACCGCGACTGGTTGCAATGCGAAAGCCTGTCCCATCAGCGCGAATGCCACCAACGCGCGTATAATCCACCAGACTTGCGCCGGCGCGTTCCGCTGCCGCTGCAAGCCCGCGCGCATATTTACCGGGATGAATGCTGCCCGTGGCACCCGCCTTCATGCCGCCACGATAATGGTCTGACCCAAGTGCCTCATGCTGGCGTGATGGCGGCAGCATTTCCGTGGGCAGGCCGGTGATTTCCGCGATGTAATCGGATTGCCGCGCCAGCATGTCATAATGCTTGGGCGTCCAGGCCGCGACAAATCGCCCACAGCGCGTATAGTCGCAGTCAATCCCTTCCCGTGCGATGGTTTCTTCAATGAAGGGAAACGACGCAGCAGCGGCCATGGCGATATTGCGCGCCTGTTCCACGCCGAGCTTTTCCGCCAGCGCCGAGCGTGCGACCTTCAACCCGCCAGACACCATCCCCCCATTACGCGATGAAGCACCCCAACCAATGCGTTCCGCATCCAGCACCGTCACCTTGTGCCCAAGCCGCGCCAGACTGAGCGCGGCGGAAAGCCCAGCATAGCCACCACCAATCACCGCAACCGGTGTGTGGTCCGGCAGGGCATTATCGCGCGTCGGCGGTTCCGCCGCTTCCCACCACCAGGGGTTGGTCTTGAAATTTGGGGCGAAAAGGGCGTTGCGCATCGCCTTATGCCGTCTTTGCTTCCTGCAGGTTCAATTCGCGCGTCATTTCGTCTCGCATGATGAATTTCTGCATCTTGCCGGTCACGGTCATGGGGAAGCTTTCGACGAATTTGATATGCCGCGGCACCTTGTAATGCGCGATCTGGCCGGCGCAGAAGGCGCGTACATCATCCGCGGTCAAATTTTCATGCGCGCGCAGCTTGATCCAGGCGCAGAGTTCTTCGCCAAAGCGCTGATCGGGTACGCCGAATACCTGCACATCTTCGATCTTCGGGTGACGATAGAGAAATTCCTCAACTTCCCGCGGATAGATATTCTCCCCACCACGTATCACCATATCCTTGATGCGGCCAACAATGTTGCAGAAGCCTTCCTCATCAATCGTTGCCAGATCGCCGGTATGCATCCAGCGTGCGGCATCAATGGCTTGTACGGTGCGTTCGGGGTCTTCCCAATAGCCGAGCATCACGGCATAGCCGCGTGTGCAAAGCTCACCTGGCACACCGCGCGGCACGATGCGGCCTTCACTGTCAATGATCTTCACTTCCAGATGCGGTTGCACGCGCCCCACAGTGGAAACGCGGCGATCGAGCGGATCATCCACACTGGTCTGGAAGCTGACGGGGCTGGTCTCTGTCATGCCATAGGCAATGGTGATTTCGCGCAAATTCATGCTGTCCACCGCGCGGCGCATCACCTCAATTGGGCAGGGTGCGCCGGCCATGATGCCAGTACGCAGCGATGAAAGATCGAAGCTCGCGAATTGTGGATGTTCCATCTGCGCGATGAACATGGTGGGCACGCCATGCAGGCCGGTGCAGCGTTCTTCCGCCACGGTTTGCAGCGTTGCCAGCGGATCAAACCCCTCACCGGGATAGACCATGGCGGTTCCATGCGTTGTGCAGGCCAGATTGCCCAGTACCATGCCAAAGCAATGGTATAAAGGCACAGGAATGCAAAGCTTATCCTGCGGCGTCAGCCTCATCGCTTCCCCAATAAAGAAGCCGTTATTGAGGATGTTATGATGCGTCAACGTCGCGCCCTTCGGTGCGCCCGTAGTGCCGGAGGTGAATTGGATGTTGATTGGATCGTCAAATTGTAGCGTGCCGGCCAATTCGCGCAGGCGTTCACGATGGGCTGCCGCGCCCATTTCCAAAATACTATTGAAAGGGATCATCCCCGGTGAAGGAATTCCGTTGATCTCAATCACCATCTCAAGCTTCGGCAATCTTTCAGCCGTCAGCCGGCCAGGCAGGGAACGCGCCAATTCCGGCGCCAGTGTATTCACCATGCCGACGTAATCGGATGTCTTGAAGCGTGTGGCGGTAATCAGCGCGCGGCAGCCCACCTTGTTCAGCGCATATTCCAACTCGGAGAGTCGATAGGCAGGGTTGATATTCACCAACACCAGCCCTGCCTTGGCAGTCGCGAATTGGGTGATCACCCATTCGGCATTATTGGGCGACCAGATACCGACGCGATCACCAGTATGCAGCCCAAGCGCCAGAAGCCCGGCAGCGAAAGCATCCACCTTCGCGCCCAATTCTGCATAGCTCCAGCGAATGCCCTGCTGGCGTACGATCAAGCCCGGACGATCACCCCATTGGGCGATGGTGCGGTCAAAATTCAGGCCAATGGTCTCACCGATCAAGGGCTGGGTGCTCAGGCCGGTTACGTAGCTGAGGGCCGGGCTGGTCATCGGCAGTCTCCCTAGGGATTTATGCTGGCGTATCATTGGCCGGTGCACGCGATTATTGCAATATTTGCTTGGCCTTGATAGCGCCTGCGCCTATTCTGGGTGCAAGAATGACGATTAACGCGACGGGTTGAGCATGGCCATTATTCCAAACCGCCTTCCGGGGCTTGATTTTGATCTCGGCGAGACCGCCGATATGCTGCGCGATCAGGTTGCAGCCTTCTCTATGGCTGAAATCGCGCCGCGCGCTGCGGATATAGACAAGACGAATGATTTCCCTGCCGATCTTTGGCGGAAATTCGGTGATCTTGGCGTTCTAGGCATCACGGTTGAAGAAGACTATGGCGGCGCCGGCATGGGGTATTTGGAACATGTGGTGGCGATGGAGGAAATATCGCGCGCATCAGCCTCGGTCGGGCTTTCCTACGGGGCGCATTCCAATCTTTGCGTCAATCAAATATCCCGCAATGGCACCGAGGATCAGAAGCGGCGCTATTTGTCCAAGTTGATTTCCGGTGAGCATGTGGGTGCGTTGGCGATGAGTGAGCCAGGCGCCGGTTCCGATGTGGTTTCCATGCGCTTGCGCGCTGAAAAGCGTGGCGATCGCTATGTGCTGAACGGCACGAAAATGTGGATCACCAATGGCCCGGATGCCGATGTGCTGGTGATCTATGCCAAGACCGATCCTTCTGCTGGCCCAAAGGGCATTACCGCCTTTCTGGTGGAAAAGAACTTCCCCGGTTTTTCATGCGCACAAAAGCTCGACAAGCTTGGCATGCGCGGATCAAACACCGGCGAGTTGGTATTTCAGGATTGCGAAGTGCCGGCGGAAAACGTGCTCGGTGAAATCAATGGCGGCGTGTGCGTGCTGATGAGTGGGCTTGATTATGAACGCGCCGTGCTTGCCGCCGGGCCGCTTGGCATCATGCAGGCCTGCATGGATATCGTGCTACCCTATGTGCATGAACGTAAGCAATTTGGTCAGGCGATTGGCGAATTCCAGATCATGCAGGCCAAGATCGCGGATATGTACACCACCATGAATGCGGCGAAATCCTATATCTATACGGTGGCCAAGGCTTGCGATCGCGGCCAGACCACACGCAAGGATGCCGCCGGTGCCATCCTATATGCCGCTGAGAAAGCCACCTGGATGACGCTAGAAGCCATTCAATGCCTTGGCGGCAATGGCTATATCAATGATTACGCGACAGGCCGGCTGCTGCGCGATGCCAAGCTTTATGAGATTGGCGCTGGAACATCGGAAATTCGCCGCATGCTGATCGGGCGGGAATTGTTCCGCGAAACCGCATGAGTGTTCTGCGCAGCACGCTCGATACGGGCAGTGACAGCTTCGCCGCCAATGCTGCTGCCATGGCGGCGCTGGTCGCGGATTTGGAAAAAGCCGTCGCTGCTGCCGAACAGGGCGGCGGCAAGACCGCGCGGGATAAGCATCTTGCGCGCAATAAGCTGCTGCCGCGCGAACGCGTGCGTGCGCTGATTGATCCTGGTCCACCCTTTCTGGAGTTGTCACAACTCGCCGCCCATGGGCTTTATGGTGGGGGGGTTCCTTGTGCTGGTATCATATCAGGCATTGGGCGTGTTTCTGGGCGCGAATGTGTGATCATCGCGAATGATGCCACGGTGAAGGGCGGCACTTATTTCCCGATGACGGTGAAGAAGCATGTGCGCGCGCAGGAAATCGCCCGCGCCAATCGGCTGCCTTGCATTTATTTGGTGGATTCCGGCGGCGCCTTTCTGCCGCAACAGGATGAAATCTTCCCAGACCGTGAGCATTTCGGCCGCATCTTCTTCAATCAGGCGAATATGTCGGCGGAAGGCATTCCACAAATCGCCGTGGTAATGGGCAACTGCACGGCGGGTGGTGCTTATGTGCCTGCCATGTCGGATGAAAGCATCATCGTGCGCCAACAGGGCACGATCTTCCTGGGCGGCCCGCCTTTGGTGCGTGCTGCCACTGGTGAGATTGTCACCGCCGAGGAATTGGGCGGCGCCGATGTCCATGCGCGCCAATCCGGCGTGGTGGATCATTACGCGCAGGATGATCGGCATGCCCTGGCGATTTGTCGCCGCATCGTGGCCGGGCTTGGCCCACGCATTGCGCCGCAATTGGCGCTGCGCACCCCACGCGCGCCGCTTTATGATGAAAGCGAACTGCTGGGCGTCGTGCCCGCCGATATCCGCGCACCTTACGATGTGCGGGAAGTGATTGCGCGTCTGGTTGATGGCAGTGAGTTCGATGAATTTAAGCGGCTTTATGGCACCACGCTGGTATGCGGCTTCGCGCATATCCATGGCTATCCCATCGGCATTCTCGCCAATAGTGGCATCCTGTTTTCCGAATCCGCGCTGAAGGGTGCACATTTCATCGAACTCTGCTGCCAGCGCGGCATTCCGCTGCTGTTTTTGCAGAATATCTCAGGATTCATGGTAGGTCAGAAATATGAAGCGGGCGGCATTGCGCGGGATGGTGCGAAGCTGGTGACAGCGGTGGCGACCGCGGGCGTGCCGAAATTCACCGTGGTGATCGGCGGAAGTTATGGCGCCGGCAATTACGGCATGTGCGGGCGCGCTTATGATCCGCGCTTTATGTTCATGTGGCCAAATGCACGCATTTCTGTGATGGGCGGCGAACAGGCGGCCAGCGTGTTGGCGCAACTCCGCCGCGACAATATGGAAGCGCAAGGCAAGCCATTGCCGGCTGAGGAGGAAGAAGCCTTCAAGGCCCCGATCCGTGCAAAATATGAAACCGAAGGCCATCCCTACCACGCCAGCGCGCGGCTTTGGGATGATGGCATCATCAATCCTGCTGATACGCGGCGCATTCTGGGGCTGTCACTCGCCGTTGCCTGTAATGCACCCATTGAACAGACACGCTTCGGCGTGTTCCGGATGTAGGGGGCGGCCATGTTCCAAAGCCTGCTGATTGCCAATCGTGGCGAAATTGCTTGCCGCATCATCCGCACCGCGCGCCGCATGGGTCTGCGGACCATCGCAGTATTCTCCGACGCGGATGAAACGGCGCAGCATGTGCAAATGGCTGAAGAAGCCATTCACATCGGCGGCGCGCCGGCGCGCGAAAGCTATTTGAATATCCCCGCCATCATCGCCGCAGCGAAGCGTGCGGGGGCGGGTGCGATTCATCCGGGCTATGGTTTTCTGTCCGAGAACCCTGCTTTTGCCGAAGCCTGTGCGGCGGCAGGAATTATTTTTGTTGGCCCCAGCGCGTCTGCCATGCGCGCAATGGGGTCCAAGGGTTCCGCCAAGGCGCTGATGGAAAAGGCTGGCGTGCCGCTTTTGCCTGGCTATCATGGCACGGAACAGGATGCGTCATTTCTTGCCGATGAGGCGAGGCGCATCGGCTTCCCACTGGTGATCAAGGCCGTCGCCGGCGGTGGCGGGCGTGGCATGCGTGTGGTGCGTGCTGCTGGCGATTTCGCAGATGCGCTGCGTGCCGCGCGGCAGGAAGGCGCCTCGGCCTTTGGTGATGATCGCGTGCTGATCGAACGCTATCTGGAACGCCCGCGCCATGTCGAAGTGCAGGTGTTCGGGGATAGCCACGGCAATGCGGTGCATTTGTTCGAACGCGATTGCTCAGCCCAGCGCCGCCACCAGAAGGTGATCGAGGAAGCCCCCGCACCCGGCATCAGCGCTGAAATGCGCGACGCCATGGGTGCTGCTGCGGTGGCCGCTGCCAAGGCCGTGCAGTATCAGGGCGCCGGCACGGTGGAATTCATCGCGCAGGATGGCAGCTTCTATTTTCTGGAAATGAATACGCGCCTACAGGTGGAACATCCGGTGACGGAAGCGATTACCGGCTTTGATCTGGTGGAATGGCAATTGCGCGTTGCAGCGGGCGAGGAACTTCCAGCGCGGCAGCAGGATATCCGCGCCCAAGGCCATGCGATGGAACTTCGCTTATACGCCGAAGACCCCGCGCGGGATTTCGCACCTTCCATTGGTGCGCTGCAGGTCTTTCGTCTTTCCGATCAGGGCTTGCGGATTGATAGCGGTTTTGTCGCTGGTGATCGCATCAGCATCCATTATGATGCGATGGTCGCGAAAATGATCGCTTACGCACCCACCAGAACCGAGGCGATTACGCGCCTGCGGGCGGGCTTAGCCCATTCAGACATCATCGGTGTTGCGCATAATCTGGATATGCTGGACCGCATTCTGGCCCATCCCGAATTTGCCACGGGTAGCATTGATACCGGCTTCATTGGCCGTAACGCCGAAACCTTGCTGACACCAAAGCTGCAACCTTCAGCGCAGGCGCTGGCGCTGGCCGCGCTTGGTGTGCTTTCACTCGAAGCACAAACCGCGCGCACCCAGGCGGCGACCAGTGCTGATCCTCATTCGCCCTGGCATGCAACAGATCATTGGTGGATCAATACCCGCCCCGCGCGCGTATTTGATTTTTACCTTGAAGATGAAGTGCATACGACCATGCTTTCACCCGCAGCGGATGGCTGGCACATCACAATAGGTTCTACTGAAATCTCTGCACGGCACGCCAAACTTGAAGATGGGCGCATTCATGCGCTGCTGGATGGCATGCGGCTTTCCGCTTCCATCCATCGCGCTGATGAGGTGATCAGCCTGCGTCACCATGGCCAAAGCTGGCGCTTGCGCCTACCAGACCCCATCGCACGCGCCGGTGAGGAAGAAGGCGGCGATGACTGGCTGCTGGCACCCCTACCCGGTCAGGTCACGCAGCTATTGGCAAGCGAAGGCCAGGAAGTCGCGCGCGGCGATGTGCTGGTGGTGCTGGAGGCGATGAAAACAGTGTTTCGCCTCACCGCACCGCGCGCCGGCAGGATTGAAACTATTTCCTGCCGTGTTGGTGAGACGGTGCGTGAAGGGCAAATCCTGATCCAGTTTGCCTCAACGGAAGCGGAGGCGGACTGATCTCAGCCAGCCTTTGCCCCTGTTGCGCGAAGGATCGGCACCCATTTCTCAATTTCAATACGGATGAAGCGCGCAGAAGCAGCCGGGTCATTCGGCATGGGCTCAACGCCGGCATCTGCAAAACGCTTTTGTACTGACGGATCGGCGAAAGCCTGTGTGACGGCATTCGAAAGCGTGCTGATGATCTCGGCCGGTGTGCCCGCCGGCGCATAAAGCGCCTGCCATGAAGATGCGACATAACCAGCAACGCCCGCTTCCTGAAGGGTTGGAAGCTCCGGCAGCAAGCGTGAACGCCGTGCCGTTGTTACCGCAAGGCCCCGCGCCTTGCCTTCACGCACCAATGGCGCGACCAGTGTTTGGCTATCAATGACAAAGTCTACGCGCCCTGCCATGAAATCGGTCACTGCCGCCGGCGTGCCGCGATATTGCACGATCGTGAAATCCACCCCTGCGAGCTTTTTCAGCAGCTCACCAGAAAGATGAGAGGCAGCGCCAATGCCCGTGGTGGCGAAGGTTGCTTCCCCTCGTTTGGACTGCAACCAGGTGCGTAGTTGCGGCACATCATGCACCGGCAGCGATGGATGAACCGCGAGCACGAAGCCCTGGTCGCCAAGTGTCGAAATTGGAATGAAATCGGCGATTGGATCAACGCCGGCATCCGAGAAAAGCGCGGGGATAACGCTATGCGCCGCACCATTCAGCAATAGCGTATGCCCATCCGGCGCGGCGCGCGCCACGCTGCGCGCGCCGATAGTGCTGCCCGCACCTGGTTGATTTTCCACCACCACGGGCTGCCCCAAAAGGCGCGGCATAGGTTCCGTGATGATGCGCGCTACCAGATCAATCACACCACCGGCGGCAAAGGGCACAATCACGCGAATGGGCCGCGATGGGTAGCGGCCTTGTGCGAGTGCCGGCGTGGCAAGCGCGCTTCCGGCCAGCGCAAGAAAGTCACGACGTTGCAACATGGAATTCCTCCTCCTTACTCGGCTTGAAATTCACGCACCGCCAACGGGCTGGAAATCATAGGTGCCAATCCCTTGCAGAATGGCAAAGCGGCAACGCGCGCCATCCTTCCCAGTCACGCGATGCGCGCGCTTGGCAGGCACTGCATGCATCTGGCCCGGTGCCAATTCCACTTCTTCACGCGGGGCGCGCATTTCAATCACCATCGGGCCATCCATGCACCAGAAGGTATCCGTCACTTCACTATGCCAATGCCAGGGCACTTCCTGCCCTGCTGCAAGTGTCAGGATTTGCATGCGAAGCCCTGGCGCTTCGGCCACCAATTCGCGCTTTTCCAAAGGATAGGACATGGTGTTTCCCCTTACGCTTTCGCCGGATGTTGTGCCAACCAATGGCGCGCAATATCCGCGCGGCGACACACCCATACATCCGGCGTCGCCGCCACACGGTCCAAAAACCGCGCCAAAGCCGCCGCGCGTCCGGGCCGTCCGATCAACCTGCAATGAAGCCCGACCGACATCATTTTCGGCGCGCCAGCGCGACCTTCCGCGAGCAATGTCTCGAAGGAATCCGTGACATATTGTTCCCAGCCATCCGGCGCGGTGAAGCCGGGCGGCACCGCATATTTCATATCATTATTGTCGAGCGTGTAGGGGATGATCAGCATAGGCTTGCCTGCCGCCGTTACATAGAATGGTAGATCATCCGCATAGGAATCCGAATCATACAAAAAGCCGCCATGTTCCGCGACCAGGCGGCGTGTATTCGGGCTGATGCGGCCCGTATACCAACCAACCGGACGCGTTCCTGTCAGGCGTTCAATCACCTCAACACAGCGGGCGATTTCCGCACGCTCCGTCGCCTCATCCACATTGTGATAATCAATCCAGCGCCAGGCATGGGAAGCAACCTCATGGCCAGCATCGGCGAAGGCGCGCGTGACGGTTGGATTCAATTCCAGCGCACGGCCCACACCATAAACGGTCAATGGCAGTTTGCGCGCAGCAAAGGCACGCAAAATGCGCCAAACCCCCGCGCGCGCACCGTAATCGAATTGGCTTTCCACGGTACGATTACGCTCACCGATGATCGGCGATCCGCCTGGCACTTCATGCAAATACAATTCGCTGCCGGTATCGCCATTCAGCACCGTATTCTCTCCGCCTTCCTCGTAGTTCAGCACAAAGGAAAGCGCGAGCTTCGCGCCATTCGGCCATTTCGGATCGGGCGTATTGGCGCCATAGCCAAGAAAATCGCGCGGATAATCGGTATCCGCCGCCATCATATGGGAAGTGTCCGTCATACGACCCTCTCCTTCACGCCAATTTCAGCCCAATGATACCCGCAGTGATCAGCGCCACGGAAGCCCAACGTAGCGCGGTATTCGCATCGCCGAATAGCGTAATGCCCACCAGAAAGGCGCCGACTGCGCCAATGCCGGTCCAAACGGCATAGGCGGTGCCAACAGGGATTTCCCGCAGCGCCAGCAACAACAACCCGCCACTCGTGATGATGCAGGCAATGGCGAAGCCGAGCCAGCCGTAGCGCAGCCCGCCCGCAGCCCAACCAAGCTTGAGGCCGATTGGCCAACCGATCTCACAAAGCCCCGCAAGCAGCAAATAGACCCACGCCATAACCCGATCCTCATGCTGAAAAACAGAATATCTGCCTGCCAGGATGGCCACGCTCATGGCAGGCACTTGGTTGATCCATTGCAAGAAGGCTGACGATTGCCGCAGATCACCAGATCAGATGGCTTCGACCTTTTGCGGTATGATTGGGTTTCCCAGTTAAGGGCGAGCCAACCGCCACGTCATGCAGGTTCGGTGGCCAGTATCGTTACGGTAGGTCAAGTTCCTGCACCAGCTCCTGCGCATAGTTCCGGAAGCCGGCCTTGTGATAGATGCGTTCAGCGCGATCATTGCCGGTGCGCACACCTATATGAAGCCGTCTGCAGCCCGCCGCACGGGCATGCGCCGTAGCAACTTCAAGCATGGCGCGGAAGGCGCCCTGGCCCCGCGATGCTTCTTCGACGAAGGCGTCGCAGATCGAGCCTTCACGACGGTATTCGGGCGCGAGGAACGGCGCCGCTTCTTCCACGGCCAGGAAAAGGTGGCCGATGATCCGGCCTTCGGCTTCGGCTACGAGCATCAGCCCACCATTGGCTGTCCGGCGCTTGAAGTAGTCCAATACGGCTTCAGCGCTGGATGCTTCCGTTACGCGGTCCCCGGTGATCTCATTCTCGAACCGGTTCAGCGCAACGGTATTCGCCAAAAGCGCCTGACGGTCGGCCTCTCTAGCCGATCTGACAAGAAAGGCCGCCATGGCGTCAGTTCTTTGCCTTGTCAACCAATTGATTCTTCTTGATCCAGGGCATCATGGCGCGCAGCTTTTCGCCCACTTCTTCAATCGGGTGTTCAGCCAAGCGGCGGCGCGTGGCCTTGAAGCTGGCTTGGTTCACCTTGTTTTCCAGCATCCAATCGCGCGCGAAGCGGCCGGACTGGATATCTTCCAGCACGCGCTTCATTTCCGCCTTGGTTTCGCTGGTGATGATGCGCGGGCCCGTGACGTATTCGCCATATTCCGCCGTGTTGCTGATGGAATAATTCATGTTGGCGATACCGCCTTCATAAATCAGGTCGACAATCAGCTTCACTTCATGCAGGCATTCGAAATAGGCCATTTCCGGCGCGTAGCCGGCTTCGACCAAGGTTTCGAAACCGGCTTTGATCAATTCCACCAGGCCGCCGCAAAGCACGGTCTGCTCACCGAACAGATCGGTTTCGCATTCTTCCTTGAAGGTGGTTTCAATCACGCCCGAACGCCCGCCACCAATGGCAGAAGCATAGGACAGCGCGATTTCCAGCGCATTGCCAGACGGGTTCTGATTGACAGCGACCAGGCAAGGCACACCGCCGCCCTTTTGGTATTCGCTGCGCACCGTGTGGCCGGGGCCCTTCGGCGCGATCATGAACACATCAATATCCGCGCGGGGATCGAGCAGGTTGAAATGCACATTGAGGCCATGCGCGAAGGCAAGCGCGGCGCCGGGCTTCATATTGGCATGCAGGCTTTCGCGATAAAGATCGCCCTGGCCTTCATCTGGCGTCAGCACCATCACCACATCTGCCCATTTCGCCGCATCGGCTGGCGACATCACCTTGAAGCCGGCCGCTTCCGCCTTTTGCGCGGAACCACCGGGGCGCAGCCCAATCACCACATCCTTCACGCCGGAATCGCGCATATTCATGGCATGGGCATGGCCCTGGCTGCCAAAGCCAATGACCGCAACCTTGCGGGCCTTGATCAGATTCACATCCGCATCGCGGTCATAGTAAACGCGCATCTGCCGTTTCTCCTTTGCTGCGCAGGCTTTCGCCCGGATTGATCCTTGCGGGGCCTGCCATGCACGAAGAACATGCGCGGCCCCAAGGGCGAACAAGCCCCGTTCAATCCTTTATTTTGCGCTTGCCGACAAGATGCTGAATGCATCCGGCGCGCGTTTTATGGGCTTTAGGGCAGGCCCCGCTCAGGCCGCCCGCTTCAACGGCGTTGCATTCTCATTGGCATACTTCACCAGGGCTGCGCGATACTTCTCCCGCCGCCATTGCAGCAGCCGCCAGGATGCCTTGGCCGCCAGGTCTGAAACCCGCCCGCGCGGTTCAAGCCCAATGGTCTTGAAGATCATGCCCATGCCGCGTTCGATATGGCGGAACCGATAAAACCCTATCGCGCGCCCCATATACGCCGTGGTGCAGCGTTCATGGTCGTAAGGCGTGCCCTCAGGCTCATTGGCGCTGTGGAAGGCGAAGGCAAGCTCATCATCCTCCGTCTCTCCAATGCGGCCCAAAGCCACGCGCAGGCGCTTTGAGAAGGAAAGGTTCTCCCGCGCCAGATACCGCTTCATGTGATCATAAAACAGCTTGAAATGCCGGTATTCATCGGCGGCGATCAGCCGGCACACCTGCTTCAACGCGGGTTCTTCCGTGGCATCACCAAGCGCGGAGTAATAGCTGCTGGTGCCCGTTTCCACCATGCAACGCGCAATCAATTCCCCCGTGCGGCTGCCGCGGATGGACGCCTCTGCATCCAGTTGAGTCTGATAGCCAGCGCGGTAGCGCTGAAAAGCGGTGGGAAAATCCCAGCCCGGATCAGCCAACATGCCCCAGCGGCCCAGCGCATCGCCATGCTGGGTTTCTTCCACGCCCCAATGTTCGGCGGCTGCGCAGAAATCCGGATCATCGGCGAAAACGCGCGTCAGGTAGGTTACGTAGTCAGCCGCATTGCGTTCGACCATGGCGGCAGCCTTGATCAGCGGCACAATTTCGGGATCAACCTTGGAGGGATCGAAAAGATCCCAGCTAACCTCATCAATATGCCAATGCTTCATGAGCCTGTCCCAACCGTCTTGCCGTGATGGGTCTGCGCAACCCTTCCCGACTATGTTTTGTACCGCGATACGGCGGTTTCAAGGCATATTGGTGTTGAACAGAACTTATTCCACTCACCGCAAAAACAAACGGGCCGGAAGGACCCGCCCGCTGGCCAATGAAACGGTAGGCAGGCTTTCAGGCGGCCAAAGCTGCTTCCACCATGGCCCGTGCTGAAAGCACGCGCGCCATTGCGGCTTCGCGCTTTTCGGGTGTTTCATTCGCAGCGCTGGCAAAGGCGGCTTCAGCTTCTGCCAGCCGCCGCTCAGCATCGGATTTGGAAAGCGTGGCTACTGGCGTTGCTTCATCCGCAAGGATGGTCACGCGATCCGGCGCCACTTCCGCAAAGCCACCGGCCACGAAAAGTTGATCCGTCACCTGGCCGCCTTCACGCACCGAAATCACCCCGCCGCGCAAAGCCACGATCATGGGTGCATGGCCAGCCAGCACACCCAATTCGCCTTCCGCCGCCGGGATCACTGCCATTTCCACCGCGCGGGAAAGTAGCAGTTTTTCCGGTGAGACGAGTTCAAGTTGAAAACTCGCCATGGTGATCAGGCCGCCGCCTTCATTTCTTCGCCCTTCTTCGCGGCGTCTTCAATCGTGCCCACCATGTAGAAGGCGGCTTCCGGCAGATGGTCATAATCGCCACGGCAGATCGCCGCGAAGGACCGGATGGTATCTTCCAGCTTCACGAAAACGCCCGGCGTGCCGGTGAAGACTTCCGCGACATGGAAGGGCTGGGACAGGAAGCGCTGGATCTTGCGCGCCCGCGCCACGATCAGCTTGTCTTCTTCCGAAAGCTCATCCATGCCAAGGATGGCGATGATGTCTTGCAGCGACTTGTAGGTCTGCAAAATCTTCTGCACTTCGCGCGCCGTATTGTAGTGTTCCGCACCCACAACACGCGGGTCCATGGCGCGTGAGGTGGAATCGAGCGGATCAACAGCCGGGAAGATCCCAAGCTCCGCGATCGAACGGTTAAGCACCGTTGTCGCATCCAAGTGTGCGAAGGATGTCGCTGGCGCTGGGTCGGTCAAGTCATCCGCCGGCACGTAAATGGCCTGCACCGAAGTGATCGAGCCCTTCTTGGTGGAGGTGATGCGTTCCTGCAGCGCGCCCATATCGGTGGACAGGGTCGGCTGATAGCCCACCGCCGAAGGGATGCGGCCCAGCAGCGCAGACACTTCCGCGCCCGCCTGGGTGAAGCGGAAGATGTTGTCAATGAAGAACAACACATCCTGACCCTGCTCATCACGGAAATATTCGGCCATGGAAAGACCGGAAAGTGCCACGCGAGCGCGCGCACCCGGCGGTTCATTCATCTGGCCATAGACCAGCGCGACCTTGGAGCCTTCGGTATTGCCATCACCAAGCTTGATGACGCCCGCGTCAATCATTTCATGGTAAAGGTCATTGCCTTCACGCGTCCGCTCACCCACGCCGGCAAAGACCGAAACGCCGCCATGGCCCTTGGCGATATTGTTGATCAATTCCTGAATGGTCACGGTCTTGCCCACGCCGGCGCCGCCGAAAAGGCCGATCTTGCCGCCCTTTAGATAAGGGGCCAGCAGGTCAATCACCTTAATGCCTGTGACCAGGATTTCCGCGCTGGTGGCCTGTTCTTCAAAGGCCGGAGCTTCACGGTGGATCGGGAAATGCATGGTGGCCGGCACTGGGCCGCGCTCATCAATCGGCTCACCGATCACGTTCAAAATACGCCCAAGTGTGCCAGGCCCCACCGGCACGGAAATGCCAGCGCCCGTGTCCACGACTTCGGTGCCACGCACCAGGCCATCCGTGGTGTCCATGGCGATGCAGCGCACGGTGCGCTCACCCAAATGCTGCGCCACTTCAAGCACGAGCTTCTGCTCGCCAATTTGCAGCGTCAGCGCGTTCATGATGGCGGGCAGCTCGGCGGGGAACTGCACGTCCACCACGGCACCAAGCACCTGCGTCACCTGACCAACATTATTCTTCATGGCAGCGATCCCTTCTTAAAGCGCTTCAGCGCCGGAGATGATTTCGATCAGCTCTCGGGTGATGTTCGCTTGACGTGTGCGATTGTAATTCAGTGTCAGCTTGTTGATCATCTCGCCCGCATTGCGCGTGGCATTATCCATGGCAGTCATCTGGCTACCATAGAAGCCGGCGGCGTTATCGAGCAGGGCGCGATAGATCTGAATGCCAAGGTTCTGCGGCAGAAGCCGCGCCAGAATCTCTTCTTCAGTCGGTTCGAACTCATACTGCGCGCCACCATCAGCGGATGCTTCAGGTAGTGGCGTCGGAATAAGCTGCTGGCCCACCGGCGTCTGGCTGATCACATTCTTGAAGCGGTTATAGATCAGCGTACAAACATCGAAGTCACCGGCGTCAAGCATTTCGGTGATCTTGGCGCTAACCTCAGCGGCGTCTTCAAAGCCGATGCGCTTCTTATTGGCAAAGCTGATTTCACCCACGAAACGGCTGGCAAAATCGCGCTTGAGATAAACGGCACCCTTGCGGCCAACAGTGATGATCTTCACCGTCTTGCCTTCGGCTTCCAGCGCGCGCACCTGGGCGCGGGCGAAGCGGCCAACATTGGTGTTGAAGCCGCCGCAAAGCCCGCGTTCGGCAGTCACCACCACCAGCAAATGCACCTTATCCGCGCCTGTGCCGACCAGCATCTCGGGCGCATCCGGCGCACCAACCACCGATGCGCCGAGTGAGGCAAGCATCCGTTCCATACGCTCAGCGTAAGGGCGCGCGGCTTCCGCCTGGGTCTGCGCACGGCGCAGCTTGGCTGCCGCCACCATCTTCATCGCCTGCGTGATCTTGCGTGTGGATTTCACGCTATTGATCCGCAGGCGGAGGCTTTTCAGGCTGGGCATTGGTTACTCTCCCGCTTCGCGAGCCTCAGGCGAATGACTTTGCGAAGCCATCAAGGAAGGCAACCAGCTTCGCTTCCGTATCCTTCTTGATCTCGCGATCATTGCGGATGCTGGCCACGATATCCGGCGCGGTCGCCTTCAATTCGCTAAGCAGACGGCTTTCGAAATCGCCCACCTTGTTCAGCGGCAGACGGTCCAGATAGCCACGCGTGCCGGCGAAAATCGCAATCACCTGATCTTCAACGGCAACCGGCTTGAACTGCGGCTGCTTCAACAGCTCAGTCAGGCGCGCACCACGGGCAAGCAAAGCCTGGGTAGAGGCATCAAGGTCCGAGGAGAACTGCGCGAAGGCCGCCATTTCACGATACTGCGCCAGTTCCAGCTTGATCTTACCGGCCACCTGCTTCATCGCCTTGATCTGCGCCGCAGAACCCACGCGGGACACCGACAGACCAACGTTCACGGCGGGGCGGATGCCCTTGAAGAACAATTCGGTTTCCAAGAAGATCTGGCCATCCGTGATGGAAATCACGTTCGTCGGAATATAGGCCGAAACGTCACCCGCCTGGGTTTCAATGACCGGCAGCGCCGTCAAGGAACCATTGCCGGCATCATCGCCCATCTTCGCCGCACGCTCCAAAAGGCGCGAATGCAGGTAGAAGACGTCACCCGGATAGGCTTCGCGGCCCGGCGGACGGCGCAGCAGCAGCGACATCTGACGATAGGCGACGGCCTGCTTCGAAAGGTCATCATAGAAGATGACCGCATGCATGCCATTGTCGCGGAAATATTCGCCCATGGCGCAGCCCGTGTAGGGTGCCAGGAACTGCATTGGCGCCGGATCGGAAGCGGTGGCGGCAACGATGATGGAATATTGCAGCGCGCCCTGTTCTTCCAGCGTCTTCACCAACTGTGCGACAGTGGAACGCTTCTGACCAACCGCGACATAGATGCAGTAAAGCTTCTTGGATTCATCATCACCAGCATTGATGGTCTTCTGGTTGATGATGGTGTCCACGATCACGGCGGTCTTGCCGGTCTGGCGGTCACCGATGATCAATTCGCGCTGGCCACGGCCAATCGGGATCAGCGCGTCAATCGCCTTGATGCCCGTCTGCATGGGTTCATGCACGGATTTGCGCGGAATAATGCCCGGCGCCTTCACCTCGGCGCGCATGCGCACCACGTCGGTCAGCGGACCCTTGCCGTCAATCGGATTACCAAGGCCATCCACAACGCGACCGAGCAGACCCTTACCCACGGGCACGTCCACAATGTCACCGGTGCGGCTGACCGTATCGCCTTCGCGCACCGAAAGGTCGGAGCCGAAAATCACGACACCGACATTGTCGGTTTCAAGGTTCAGCGCCATGCCCTTTACGCCGGAAGCGGGGAAATCCACCAGCTCACCCGCCATGACATTCTGCAGGCCATAAACGCGGGCGATACCATCGCCCACGGTCAGCACAGTGCCGACCTCAGCGACATTCGCTTCAGCATCGAAGCCAGCGATCTGCTGCTTGAGGATTTCCGAAATTTCAGCCGGACGGATTTCCATGGTCAGGCAGCCCCCTTCATGGCGTATTGCAAACGTTGCAACTTGGATTTGATGGAATTGTCATAAAGGCGGGAACCGATCCGAACGATCAGCCCACCCAGGATGGATTTGTCCACTGTCTCAGACAGGCGAACATTGGAATAGCCCGCTTCCGTCAGCCGCGCGACGATTTGCGCGCGCTGCGTGTCAGTCAGGCAATGCGCGGTAGTCACTTCAGCGGTCTGCTGGCCGCGGCGCGCTGCGATCAGCGCACCAAAGGCATGCGCCACGGCAGGCAGGGCCGAAAGGCGCCGATTGGCGATCAGCACGCCAACCAGGTTCCGCACCTCACCGGTGATGCCGGCGCTCTCCAGCACCTTGAACATGCGGTCCCGCTGGATCGCGGTGT
>Ga0194133_10000362_pt1 | contig 96150 bp, 80 predicted proteins | sample TA2KigOf40mmetaG_FD_155448 | JGI IMG/M metagenome (GOLD analysis project Ga0194133, IMG submission 155448) | Freshwater microbial communities from Lake Tanganyika, Tanzania - TA2015055 Kigoma Offshore 40m | ecosystem: Environmental > Aquatic > Freshwater > Lake | place: Tanzania: Lake...
TCGGCACATCCGCGCGCGGACCGAGGGCGACGTCGATCCCGGCCTGTGCCCACCGGTCCGGGGTCGCGAGCCGCACCGCCTCGCTCCGGTAGGTCCACTCCGTCGTGATCGCCTGGAATCGGCGCGCGAGCGCCCCGCCCAGCACGGTGTCGAGCGCATCACGCACCCGCGTGGAGCAGTTGTCGCGGAAGTAATCGTAGCGGTAATAGCGGTTCTCCGGCGTCGCGTGCTCGGCGGCCGCCCGTGCGAGCATCTCCGCCTCGGCCGGGTCGAGGGCAAGCACCTGCTCGATCGACTCACGGTCCTGCGCCGCATAGACCTCGAGGAGCCACGACGTCGGGAAGGCCTCGACCCAGTAGCGGGTGTCGCCCGAGAGGAATCGCGCAAGGAACCGCGGTTCGTCGAACGAGAACATCCCCCAGTTGTAGGCGAGATCCGCGCCGGTGAGGAAGTCTCGGACCCGGAGCGCGTTGTGGCCGAATCGCTCGAAGACGGCATCGCCGGGCCCAAAGGTCAGGACCGAGATCTGATAGCGCGGCGGGGCGTCGCCGGTGGGCGCCACCGCCGGCGCCACGACCCGCGCCGGCTGTGCACCGAGCGGACGGACGGCCGGTGCACCCAGCGCACCGAGGATCGCGACGATGAAGAAGGCGAGCCAGACGAAGTCGGCGCGCCGCCTCATCCCCGCCACTCGGTCCCGCGGTCCGCGGACGCGTAGATGAGATCGATCAACTTGTGCAGGCGCACCTGGTCCGTCGGCGGCTCGGCGACGACGTCCCCGCGCACCGCGGCGACGAAGTGCGCGAGCGCGGCGCGATGCGACTGCACGGTCGCGGAGTCGCGCGTCGCGGCGCCCGAGGGAGAGGCGTCGACGATCCGGCCCCGTACCTCGCGCGCCACACGGAGCGGCGCGAGGCGCGCCGAGCCGGTCGCCCCCAGGAGCTCGAACCACCAGCGCTCCTCGGTCCCCACGTAGGCACTCTGCAGGTCGAGCGTCACGGTGAAGCCGCCCTTGCACTCGATGAGCACGATCGCGGCCTCCTCCACCGCGTTCGCCCCGCGGCCCCGCTGCAACGTGACGGCGACGCGCTCGACGCGCGGGAAATCGGTGAACCAGCCAGCGAGGTCGAGCAGCGGCAGCCCGAGTTCGAGGAGCGCCCCGCCCCCGGCCTCGTCGCGGCGATGCCGCCACGGCGCGAGCGTCGCCCGATGGCGATACACGCCAGCGCGGACCCCGCGAAACGCGCCGAGATCCCCCTTCCGGACGATGGCATCGAGCCCCTGCGCGTCGGCACGGAATCGCTCGGTGTTCGCAACCATCAGCACGCGCCCCGCCTTCGTCGCCGCTGCGAGCGCCCGCTCGACCCCGCGCGCCTGCACCGCCACCGGACGCTCGCAGAGGACGTGCCGCCCCGCGCGGAGCGCGGAGAGGACGTGCACCTCGTGCAGGTGGTTCGGTGTGCAGACGATCACCGCATCGAGGGCCGACAGCTCGAGTAACTCGTCCACATCACCGCAGACATCACGGACCCCGTACCGCGTGGCCAGCGTGCGCGCCTTGGCGAGGTCGTTGTCGCAGAGCGCGGCGATCTGCACCCCGCGCATCGCGGCGAGGACAGGGAGGTGCGCGGTCTGTGCGATCGCACCGAGGCCGAGCACGCCGACGCGGACCGGGGTGCGGACAGTGGCGGTGCTGCGAGGAGTGGAGCGGGAGGACATACCGGGGACGCCGCTTACTGTGGGATGGGACCGATGGTGGTGCCGGGATAGTACGTCGCGAGGATCGTGCGGGCGTCCTGTCCGGCGCGCGCGCGCCCGATGGCCCCCCACTGACACATCCCGACGCCGTGCCCATACCCGCGCCCGCGAAGCACGACCCGGGTCAACCGACCCTCGGCGCGCTCCGCCGCGACAGAAAAATACGAGCTGTTCAGGGCCTCGCCACCCGCGCTCCGCAGCAGCGAGCGCGCGTCGGCGCCCCGGACGCGATAGCTCCCGCCACTGGCCCGCACGACGAGGGTCCCGACGCGACCGCTCGTCGTCACGTCATCGATCACGAGGTCGGTCACGCGCCCCGGGCCCGCGGGCCCGACGGCGCTGTACCGCGCGAGGTAGCGGGCCATCACCGCGTCGAGCTCTGACGACGTGAAGGTCCGCGTCCACGCGAAGCGCGGGGCGAGCTCGCAATAGTGCCGGTCGGTGCCGGGGATCCGGTCGCTGACCTCCTGCAGGTGGCGCGCCCCCGGGCCGCGCCACGCTTCGGACGCCGAGGCGGTCCGCCCGCCGCAGCTCGAATGGTACGGGGCGCTCACGAGCGCCCCGTCGAGGAGGAGGACGAGCCCTGCGGTGTGCGCGACCGCCTCATCGGAGAGGGGCCGCTCCGCCGCCACCCCGCCGTACACCTGGTCCGCGGTCGTTGCGAGCAGGTCGTAGTACGGATGGCGCGGACGCCCCGCGCGGGTGGCGAGGAGCCGCTCCGCGGCGTACGACCGTGCGGCAATCGCCTGCGCCTCCACCGCCGGCTCGTCCGCGGCGCCCCGCGAGCCGCCGATCTCAAGCGGGACGACGCCGCGCAGGTACGCCTCGAGCGGGACGAGGTTCACGACGAGGATCCCCGAATCGGTGGGGATGAGCTGCAACGCGCCGCGATACGCCGCTCCATTCCACGCGATCGGCGCGCCCGCCTCGGCGCGCTGCGTCATCGGGGTCGTGTGCCACGCGGTGACGCTGCCGTCGGCGTGCACCGCGCGGAGCCGTGTGCCCCGACGCCGCACCGTCCATCGATCGGTCGCACGGGCGCGCACCAGCACGCCCTCCATCTCATCGAGGAGCCGCCAGTCCCCGGCGGCACCGAGCGTGACCGAATCCGGGAGGACCCGCAGCGCGACGCGCAGGAGCGGCCCATCGCCCGCAACGGCGCGCGGGACCCCGCCCCACTCGAGCGGGAACGGTGACTCCGCCGGGGTGGCAGCGGATGGCGCCGGGGCGCCCGTCGCGGCACCGCCGGTGCCGGGGGTGCCATCGGCGCGCGTCGGGCCCGGCGCCGGCATCACCGTCGCAGGGACGGGTCTCCGCGTGATCGGGGTCCGACCGATCCGCGCCTCCTCCTGCTCGAGGGGACGGGAGAGACACCCCGTGACGAGGAGCACCACGCCGATCCGCCACCCGCTCCGCCACCCGGGCCACCGTCCGCGGCCCGCGGTTCGGTAGCGACTCATCGACCGAAGCTCCCGACGCTCGGGGCGACAGGGAGCACGAGCGGCCGACGCGCCGTCGCCGAGGCCGCCGCGGGCTGCGACAGGATCCGACGCGCCGTGGCCCGGAAGTCGTAGTCGTCGATGACCTCGTCGACGTGCACCTCGATGAAGCTCCCCGCGGGCGCGTCCGTCGCGATGAGCGTCACCCCATCGATGTCATCCGCCTGCCATGGGAGCCGAGCGCGTGCGAGTCCTGACGCGTCGGCGGGCGCCTCGACCAGCGCGGGCACGACCGCGCCGATGCGCGACTCGTAGCGCTCCGCGGTGATGTGGCGCTGCAGCTCCTGGACCGCCTCGAGGCGCGCCCGCTTCACGAGGTCGGGGACGTCATCCACGAGCTCGGCGCCGCGGGTCCCCTCCTGCGGCGAGTAGGTGAAGACGCCGACGCGCTCGAACTCCACCTCCCGGAGGAAGTCGAGCAGGGTGGCGACGTCGTCCTCCGTCTCGCCGGGGAACCCGACGATGCAGGTGGTGCGAATGGCGACCCCGGGGACCGCTTCCCGGAAGCGGGCGACCTTCTCGCGGATGGTACGCTGCCGCTCGGGGCGGCGCATCCGCTCCAGCACCGGGTCCGAGGCGTGCTGGATCGGCATATCGAGATACGGCACGATGCGATCGTGCGCGGCGATGACCTCGAGCAGCCGCGGCGTGATTCCCGCGGAATAGAGGTACATGTTCCGAATCCACGGGATCGACGTCTCGCGGAGGAGCGCCTCGAGCAGCTCGGGGAGGCGCACGTCATCGCGGCGGTCGCGGCCGTAATGCGCGAGGTCCTGTGCGACGAGGTTCACCTCGCGACACCCCTGCAGCTCCAAGAGTTGCGCCTCGCGCACCACATCGGCGAGGGCGAAGGAACGGTGCCGCCCACGCATCAGCGGGATCGCGCAGAAGGCGCATCCGTGGTCGCACCCCTCGCTCAGCTTCAGGTAGCGCACGAAGGGGGAGCCGCCAGCGTGGACGCGGACCCCGGGATGCTCGGTGACAGAGGCGCCGACGAGGCCGCGCTCCTGGAGCGCGGGAATGAGTCGATCGGCCTCGGAGGCGCCAAGGAAGAGGTCGACCTCTGGGAGCGCCTCGGCGAGCTCCCCCTTGTGGCGCTCAACCATACACCCGACGGCGACGACCGCCGTCGCACTCCCCCGCCCCTTCAGTCGTCCCGCCTCGACGATCGCGTCGATCGACTCCTGCTTGGCGGCGTCGATGAAGCCGCAGGTGTTCACGATGATCACCTCGGCGTCGTCGGCCTCGGCGACCGGGACGCCCCCGTGATCCATCAGCTCGGCGCGATAGCGCTCACTGTCCACCGTGTTCTTGTCGCAGCCCAGCGTGACGACGCGAAACCTCACCGGAAGTTCCCGAACGAGAGCGCGACCCCGAAATCCTCACCGCGGAGGAAGCCGATCACGGTCTGCAGCTCGTCGCGGCTGGGCGAGGTGACGCGCACCGTGTCGCCCTGGATCGACGCCTGCACCTTCTTGAACTTCTGCGCCTTGATCGCGGCGACGACCTTCTTACAGGTCTCCCCGTCGAGGGACTGCTTGAGCGTCACGGTGCGGTGCCAGGTGTCCCCGCCCCCGGGCGTCGGCTCGCCGGCGTCGAGGTTTTGCACCGGTACGCCGCGCCGGATCAGCTTCGACTGGAGGATGTCCCACATCGCCCGCAGGCGCATATCGGTGTCGGTCGAGAGGGCGACAGTCCCCTCACCGCGCTTGAACTCGACCGTCGCGAGATGCGCGTCCTTGAAGTCGTAGCGCTGCGCGATCTCCTTCGCGGCCTGGTTCACGGCGTTGTCGACCTCCTGCAGGTCGACGGAGGTCGTGATGTCGAACGAGGCGTCCTTGGACACGGCGGGGCGGGCTGGCGGGGACCGGGGCCGGCGGTCGCCGACCCACCCCGGGAAGTTAGCCGCCTAGGTAGCTCTCGAGGGAGCGCGCCTTGGAGACGTGCCGGAGACGCGAGAGCGCCTTCTCCTTGATCTGCCGCACCCGCTCACGGGTGATGTTGAGCACCGCGCCGATCTGCTCGAGCGTCATCGGCTCGGCGCCGTCGAGCCCGAAGTAGAGCCGGAGGATCTTCGCCTCCCGCTCCTTCAGTCCGCCGAGGGCCTGCTGCACCGACTCGACGAGGGCCATCTCGATGGTCTCCTCCTCCGGGGTCGCGTGCTCGGTATCGGCGAGATAATCGAGGAGGCGGTTGTCCTCGCCTGGCGTCATCGGGGCATCGAGGGAGACGTGCGCCTGCGAGATCGCCATCGTGCGCGCGACCTCCTCCTCGGTGATCTCCATCCCTTCGGCGATCTCGGCGTGCGTGGCCTCGCGACCGAGCTCTTGGAGGAGAGAGTTCGCCCGCCGCCCGATGCGATGGAGCGCGCCGGCCCGGTTCAGCGGGACGCGGACGATTCGGCTCTGCTCAGCGAGGGCCTGCAGGATCGCCTGCCGGATCCACCAGACAGCGTAGGAGATGAACTTGATCCCCTTCGTCTCGTCGAATTTGTGCGCCGCCCGGATGAGACCGAGGTTCCCCTCATTGATGAGGTCCGAGAGGGAGACACCTTGGTTCTGGTACTTCTTCGCGACGGAGACGACGAAGCGGAGGTTCGAGCGCACGAGGGTGTCGAGCGCCTCCTGGTCGTTCTCCCGGATGCGACGGGCGAGCGCCGCCTCCTCCTCGCGGGTGATCAGCGGATAGATGCTGATGTCGCGCAGGTACTGATCGAGCGAGCCTTCGTCACTCGCGCGACGCTTGCCATTCGGGCGAACGGGGCGCTTCACGTGGGACGGCTCCGGGGGGCGGGCGTACGCATCACCCTGTCAGTATGGAGCGCGGGCGCATCGGACGGAAGCACCCCCGCACCGCCCGTGTCATCGGATCAGCGCACCGAGCCGATGCCAGCGGACGCGGTCGGGCCAGGCCTGCTCACGCAGCGAGTCCGGCGTGACGCTGAAGTAGACGAGCATCGGCGTCCCACGGACGAGCGAATCGGGGACGAAGCCCCAGTACCGGCTGTCGAGCGAGTTGTCGCGGTTATCGCCGAGGACGAAGAGATGGGCGGCAGGGACGACGATCGGCCCCCAGCGGTTGCGCGTCGGCCGGTAGCGCCGCGCATCGACCCCGGGCGCGAGGTAGTCACGTTGCCACCGGAACTCGATGGACCGACCATCGGTCCCGTCATCACGGTGCACGGCGTACTGCTCGCGCTGGGTCTCTCCATTGCGCACGAGTCGCCCATCGACCATCGCGAGGGTGTCGCCGGGGAGGCCGACGAGCCGCTTCACGAAATGCTTGGTCGGATCCGGGGGGAACTGGAAGACCACCACGTCCCCGCGCGCGGGGGGCCGCACCGCCGGCAGTTTCCCACCGACGAAGGGGAGTTCCGCCCCATACAGGAGTTTGTTCACGAGGAGGAAATCCCCGACGAGGAGCGTCCCCTCCATCGAGCCGCTGGGGATGCGGAACGCCTCCACGAGGAAGGCGCGCGTCAGGAGGAAGAGGAGGACGGCGAGCTGCACCGACTTCGCCGCCTCCCAGATCCCGCGCACTTGGCGCCGCACGCGCGCGAATCGCATCGATCAGCGCGTCAGTAGTTGTCGATCTGTGCGCGCTGCAGCGTCCCGCTGTAATCGACGTAGCCAACCTTCGTCTCCGAGTAGAACTCGTAGACCTCCCACCCGCCTTCGCGGTGTCCATTGCCCGTCTGCTTCACGCCACCGAACGGGAGGTGCGCCTCGGCGCCGATCGTCGGCGCGTTCACGTAGGTGATCCCGTTGTCGAGCTGCTGCAGCGCGCGGAAGGCGAGGTTGACGTCCTGCGTGTAGACCGAGCTCGAGAGCCCGTACTTCACGCCGTTGTTGACGGCGAACGCCTCGGCCGCGTCCTTCACCCGGATCACCGAGAGGACGGGGCCGAAGATCTCCTCCTGCGCGACGCGCATCGACGGGCGGACGCCGGCGAGGATCGTCGGCTGGAAGAAGAAGCCGTGCTCGAGCCCCGCGCCCGTGGCCCGCTGTCCGCCGAGCGCGAGCGTCGCCCCCTCGGCGAGCCCGATCTCGACGTAGCGCGCCACCTTGGCGAGCGACTCCGCGTGGATCAGCGGCCCCACGTCGGAGCCGGCCACGCGTCCATCGCCGAGCACCAGCGTCTGCGCCCGCGCGACGAGGCGGGCCAGGAAGGCGTCGTGGATGCCGTCCTGCAGGATCAGGCGGCTCGTCGCGGTGCAGCGCTGTCCGGTGGTGCCGAAGGCGCCCCAGAGGACGCCGTCGAGCGCGAGGTCGAGGTTCGCGTCGTCGAGGACGATCTGCGCGTTCTTGCCGCCCATCTCCAGCGAGAGGCGCTTGTGCATCCGGCCGCAGGTCTCACCGACCTTGCTCCCCGTCTCGGTGGAGCCGGTGAAGGAGATGAGCGGGATCTCCGGGTGCGCGACGATCGCCGCGCCCACCTCGCCGTCACCGTGGAGGAGCTGGATCACCTCGGGCGGGAGCCCGGCCTCGAGGAGGATCTCGACGAGCACGTGCCCGGTGTGCGGAACGTCCTCACCGGGCTTGAAGATCACCGCGTTCCCGCAGACGAGCGCGGGGAACATCTTCCACGTGGGGATCGCGAGCGGGAAGTTGAACGGCGTGATGAGTCCCGCGATACCGATCGGCCGGCGGAAGCTCATCGCCCACTTGTCACGCAGTTCGCTGGGGACGGTGTGTCCAAAGAGCCGCCGCCCCTCCGTGGCCGCGTAGAAGGCAGTGTCGATCCCCTCCTGCACGTCGCCGCGGGTCTCCGCGAGGGGCTTCCCCATCTCGCGGGTCATCAGGTCGGCGAGCTCCTCCTTCCGCGCGGCGAGGATCTCGCCGACCCGGCGGAGGATGTCGCCGCGCGCCGGGGCGGGCGTCCGCCGCCATCGGTCGAAGCCGCGGGTCGCGCTCGCCACCGCCCGCTCGACATCTGCGGCCCCCGAGCGCGGGAAGCGCCCGATGCGGTCCCGCGTGTCCGCCGGGTTGACGTTCTCGAAGTACGTGCCGGACCCGGGCGCGACCCACGCGCCGCCGATGAAGTTCTGGAAGGTCGTCATACCGGGAATCTAGGGGAGGTCAGTCGGCGTCGCGGCGCAACCCGTGCCGCTCGATCTTCGCGTAGAGGTTCGACCGGGGCATCTCCAGGGCCCGCGCCGTCTCCGCGACGTTCCACCCGTGCCGACGGAGATGGTGCGCCAGGTACGCGCGCTCGGCGGCGCGCTTGAACTCGTCCCAGGTGGCGCAGGCCTCGAGCCCTCCCAGCGGGGAGGCCGGCTCCGCTGCCGACGCGCCGCGCGGGACGACGAGCCGCTCGACGTCGGCCGCGGTGACGCGCGGCCCCGCGGCGAGGAGGAGGAGCCGTTCGACGGTGTTGCGGAGTTCGCGCACGTTCCCGGGCCAGTCGAGCGCCACGAGCCGATCGAGCGCCCCCTGATCGACCGGGCGCGCCGGCACCCCGCTGGCCGCCGCGAGCTCCGTGAAGTGTTGGACGAGCATCGGGATGTCGTCGCGCCGGTCCCGCAACGGTGGGACGACGATCGGCACGACGTTCAGCCGGTAGAAGAGGTCCTCGCGGAAGCGCCGCGCCGCGATTTCCGCGTCGAGCCGCTTGTTCGTCGCCGCGAGCACCCGCACATCCACCGTGCGCCCGCGCGCCGCGCCGATCCGCGTGACCGCGCCATCCTCGAGCACGCGGAGCACCTTCGCCTGCGCCGCGAGCGACATATCGCCGATCTCATCGAGGAGCAGCGTGCCGCCGTCCGCGAGCTCGAAGGTCCCGGCGCGGTCGGCGACGGCGCCGGTGAACGAGCCTTTCACGTGCCCGAAGAGTTCGCTCTCGATCAGCTCGGCCGGGATCGCCGCGCAGTTGACGGCGATGAACGGGTCGCGGGCGCGCGGTGAGTGCTGGTGCAGGGCGCGGGCGACGAGCTCCTTCCCCGTGCCGTTCTCGCCGGTGATCAGCACGCGGGCGCCCGTCGCGGCGACGCGCTCCACCTGCGCCACGAGGGCGCGCATCGCGGCGGAGCCGCCCACCAGCGCGCCGTGCCGCTCCACCGCCTCGCGGAGGCGCTGGTTCTCGTCGCGCAGGGTCAGGTGGCCGAGCGCGTTCCGCAGTGTCACGAGGAGGCGTTCGGTGTCGAGCGGCTTCTCAAGGATGTCGTACGCGCCGCGCTGCGTCGCCTCGACGGCGTCGGCGATCGTCGCGTGCCCGGAGATCATCACCACCACCGCGGCGGGATCACGCGCGCGCAGTCGGCTGAGCGTCTCGAGCCCGTCGAGCCCCTGCATCTTCACGTCGAGGAAGGTCAGGTGCGGCGCGAACTCGGGGAACGCGGCGAGCGCCGCGGCCCCGCTCGCCACGGCGCGCACCTCGTACCCCTCGTACTCGAGGAGCTGGGCGAGGGCGTGGCGGATCCCCGCCTCGTCATCGACGACGAGGACCCGACGACTCACGCCGCCACCCGCGCGCGGCGCACAGCGACTGAGGCCGACGCGCCAGCCGCGCCAGCCGCGGCATCCCGCGCAATCACCCAGGTGATGCGACCGTCGGCGTGCACGACGAAACCGCCGCGACCGCGGACGGCCGGCCGTTCAATCGGTAGGCGACGCCGGACCTCGGGCCACCACCGATCCTTCGTGGCCCATCCCGCGGCGCCAAGGACGATCAGAAACAGCCCACAGCCGATGCGACCGAGACAGCCGAACATCTAGCTGACCTCCACGGGGATCGAGGCACCCGAGGGGAACGTGGGCGCCGGTGGTACACCCTCGCCGCTGACGACCCCCGCGAGAACGTTGAGCGCCCCCGAGCGGAAGGGCGCGAACTCGACCGTCGAGAATCCCGCGGCGTGCACGGCCGCCATCACACGCGCGGCCTCCGCCCCGGTGCCCCATCGCGCCAACGGTGTCGGGTCGAGCTCCACTCGCGCCCGCTCGCCGAAGTGACGCACCCGGAGGTTCCCCTCGACCCCGAGGTCACGAAGCGCCGCCTCGGCGGTCTCGACGGTCCGCAGGCGGAGCGGGGTGACGGCGGTGCCGTAGGGCAGGCGCGACGAGAGACAGGGAGAGGCGGGCTGGTCCCAGGTGGGGATCTCCCGTACCCGTGACGCCGCGCGGATCTCCGCCTTGGTGAACCCGAGCTCGGCGAGGGGCGAACGCACGCCCCGTTCACTCGCCGCCTGCGCCCCGGGGCGATGATCACCCAGGTCGTCGGCGTTGGTGCCGTCGACGACCACGGCGAGGCCGCGCGCCTGCGCGACCGGCACGAGGCGCGACCAGAGTTCAGTCTTGCAGAAGTAGCACCGGTTCACCGGGTTCGCGGCATAGCGCGCGTCGGCGAGCTCCTCGGTGTCGAGCTCGAGCACCGGGATGGCGAATCGATCGGCCACGGCGCGGGCGCGGGCCCACTGTGCGGCGGGGTACGACGCGCTGCGCCCGATCACGGCAAGGAGCTTGGTCGGGCCGACCGCCTCGAGCGCCACGCAAGCGAGGTAGGCGGAGTCGACGCCGCCGGAGAACCCGACGAGCGCCGAGCCGTGCGCCGTGAACCACGCGACCAGCGCCGCTTCCTTCGCCGCGAGGGTCGGGAGAGGGTGCGTCATCCGTCAAAGCTATCCCGCCACCTCGGGTCGGAACATCAGGGCCTCCGCGACCGCCGCCTCGTCTACCGTCGCGCGGCCGTCGAGGTCCGCGACGGTCCGTGCGACCCGCAGCGCCCGATCGAATCCCCGCGCCGAGAGGCGGAGCCGCTCCGCCGCCGTGCCGAGGAGGGCGAGCGCCTCGGCGGTGATACCACCAGCCGCGCGGAGCCACGCCCCCGGGACCTCCGCGTTGAGGGTGACCCCCGAGACCGCCGCGTACCGCTGCGCCTGCGCCGCGCGCGCCACGGTCACCCGTTCCCGCACGACCGCGCTCGAGTCGCCGGCGGCGCGGCCCTGCATCGCCTCGAGCGCCACGGCCTCGACCCGGACGTGGAGGTCGATGCGGTCGGCGAGGGGACCGGAGAGCCGTTCGCGATACGCCCGGATGGCCGCCTCCGAACAGCGGCAGGTCCCGCGCGGGTCTGCGGCGTGCCCACAGGGACAAGGATTCGCGGCCCCGACGAGGAGGAAGCGCGCCGGGAACGGCACCGACTGCGCGGCCCGGGCGATCACGACCCGGCCGTCCTCCAGCGGCTGCCGCATCGCGTCGAGGATGTACCGCGGGAGTTCGAGGAGTTCGTCGAGGAAGAGGACCCCCCGATGCGCGAGGCTCACCTCGCCGGGCCGCGGGCCCGACCCGCCGCCGATCAGGCCGGCGAGGCTGATGGTGTGGTGCGGCGCGCGGAACGGCGGCCGGCGGGTCGGCGTGCCGCCGGCCGGCAACACCCCGCCGACGGAGTGGATCGCCACCACATCGAGGAAGGCCGTGTCGTCGAGCGGCGGAAGGAGTCCGGCGAGGCGTCGCGCGAGCATCGTCTTCCCCGCCCCCGGGGGCCCGAGCATCAGCAGGTTGTGTCCCCCCGCGGCGGCGATCTCGAGCGCGCGTTTGGCCGTGCGCTGTCCGACGACATCGGCGAGGTCCGCCCCGTCTGCCACCGGATCCTCCCGCTGGAGCGTGCCGGCGGCGGGGCGATGTGGCGTCAGCTGTCCGGCGCGCAACGCGTCGACGAGCGAGCGAAACGAGCCCGCGCAGGCGACCGGGAGCGTGCGCAGGAGCGCCGCCTCGGCCGCATTCCCCTCGGGGATGACCGCGAACCGCGCCGCGCCGCGATGCGCGGCCTGCGCGAAGGGGAGTGTGCCTCGGACCGCTCGCACCTCCCCGTCGAGCCCGAGTTCGCCGAGGAACCAGCACCCCTCGACGGCGTCCGCGGCCAGCTGTCCGCTCGCGACGAGGACCCCGATCGCGATGGGGAGGTCGAACCCTGGTCCGTCCTTCCGGACGTCGGCGGGGGAAAGGTTCACCGTCCAGCGGCGCGGGGGCAGGACGAAACCGGCGTTCACGAGCGCCGCGGCGACGCGGTCGCGCGCCTCGCGGACCGCCCCCGACGGGAGGCCGACCATCGTCCAGCCGGGGAGGCCGGTGGCGGCGTTCACTTCGATGGTGATCGGGACGGCCTCGACCCCGACGACGGCGGCGGAACGGATGGCGGCGAGCATCGCGCGAAGCTGCACGAACCCGCCGCGACGTCGGCATCGTCCTGACGCGGGCGTCACCATCGCGCGGCTACCCTCGCCCCCGGCCGCGCCCTACCTTGCCCGAATGTCACGTCTGATGCCACGCCTCGTGCCAGCTCTCCGATCGCGCGTCGTCGTCGGGAGCCTGCTCGCGCTGTCGATGTGGCCGCGCGCGACGGTCGCGCAGGCGTCCGGCTCATACCTCGCGTTGAAGATCGACCAATCGCCGCTCCCCCTCGCCGACCGGGTGACCGACGGTGACGGGACGACCTACCTGATCGAGTTCGATCGGATGGTGCTGTCGCTGCGCGCGGAGAGCCGATTCCGCGCCATCGTCCGATTCCGTCGGACCCTCACCTCCGCCGCCGGGCAGGCGCGGGGCGGCGGACGCGCGGCGCCGCTGCAGACGATGACCGTGACGGGCCGCTACGCCGTGACCGGCCGAGCGATTCGATTCACCCCCGACGCCTCCGATGAGACGCGCGGGCTCCGGATCCTCGACGGCACCGTCGAATCGCGAACGCGCATCGCCGTGCCCTTCGATTACCGCAACGGCCGCGTGACGCGGAACCGCACGCTCCGACTCGAACTCCGCACCGACATCCTGTGATGGGACCGATTCGCTCCGCCGCCGGTGTCACGCGCGCCCGCGCATCCCGCCTCGCGCTCGCCGCGCTGCTGGCGCTGCTCCCCTGCACCACCCTGCCCGCGCAGGCGCTGACCGACGCCACCCTCGCTGCCGCCGACTCCTTCGTCGTGCGGTTCGAAACCACCCGCGGCCCCATCGACCTGATGGTGCGCCGCCACTGGGCGCCGCTCGGCGCCCTGCAGCTCGGCCGTGCGGTCACCGATGGGTATTACGATGGGGCCGCCTTCTTCCGCGCACTCCGCGGCTTCGTCGTCCAGTGGGGGATCGCCGCCGATCCGGCGCTGACCGCCCGCTGGCGTGACCGCAGGATCCCCGACGATCCGACCACGGAGAGCAACCGTCGCGGCACCGTCACTTTCGCCTCGGGCGGGCCCGGCACGCGGACCGTTCAGCTCTTCGTGAACCTCCGCGACAACGGACGGCTCGACGCGATGGGGTTCCCGCCGATCGGCGAGGTCGTGCGCGGGATGGACGTCGTCGACGCACTCCACACAGGGTACGGCGAAGGGGCGCCTGCCGGTCGCGGGCCGTCACAGGACCGGCTCACCGCCGAAGGGGAACCCTATCTGGCGCGGGAGTTCCCGCAGCTCGACCGGATCAGGACGGCGCGGATCGTGCAGGTGTTCGGCGGGCGCTGAGGCGCACCGCCGCCACGGCCGTCAGGACGTCGGCGCAGGCTCCCCAGCCGTGGCGCGCTTGGCGGCCCGTTTCGCTGCCTCCGCCGCCACCCGCGCCTCGTACGCGGCCCGCGATTCCATGATCGACCCCCGGCAGGTCGCCGCGCCGCAGGCGCACCGATAGCGGGCCTCGTCCTCCGCCGCCTCGTCCCCGCTCCGCTGGTACTCGTAGTCGTAGAAGAGTTCCTCGCCGACCGCGATGTCGCGGACCGCGTCGATGAACACACGGCTCCGATCGATCACCGCCTCGCAGTTCGGGGCGCAGGAATGATTGATGAACCGCGCGTCATTCCCGCCGTGCGCCGCGTCGATCACCGTGCGGTTCGAGACGGCGAAGAGGAACGTGTGATGCTCCGACATCGCGGCGTCATCGTACCGCGCGTCGGCCACGGCGTGCGAGATGCGCTCGCCGACGTACTCGATGATGCGCTCGCCGCGCGCGATGGCACGGGTCGCGAAGGCGCCGCGACCGGCGATGGGGGAGAAGCGGATCTCGAAGGGCGGGGTGCGAGGGGCGCGCGTCGGCATGGAACGAAGCTAATCGCTCCGGGGACGCGTCACCGGCGGAGCGGGACCCCGATTTCGAGCCCCGCGTACCAGGTCCGCGGCGGTGCCGGCTCGAACACCCGACCGAAGGCGCCGTTCACCGTCACCGCACCCACGTACCGCTGGTCCAGCGCGTTCTGCACGGCGAGGAACGGCTCCACCGGATGCGCGAAGAGCACACCGCTCCAGGAGGCGCGCACGTTCAGCTGGCCGCGTCCCCACCCCGGCACGCGGATCGCGTTGCGATCGTCGGCCCAGAGCGCCGACTGCAGGGTCTGGTCGACGTCGAGGGCGCCCGCGCCCCGCGTAAGGCGTGCGCCGAGCCGGACGGTCGTGCGCGGCACGCCGGCCAGGCGATTGCCGTCGAGGGTGTCACGGGCGGGGGCCGGCTGCGACACCGACGGGACGGCATACGACGCGAACCGATACTCGGCTCGCGTCCACGCGCCTCGGAGCTCGACCCCCGGCCGCGGGACGACGACGAGCCCCGCCTCGACGCCGCGGCTCCGCGTCCCGCCCGCATTCGCGAAGAAGGCGCGCCCGCCGCTCTCGAGGAACTGCACGATCGCCTCGCGCGCGGTCGCGTCGAACCAGGCGAGGTCGTACTGCACGAACGCCCCGCGGGCGCGTCGCCCCGCCAGACGGCCACGCACGCCAAGCTCGAGCGTCGCGACGCGCTGCGGATCGAGCGACGGGTTGAAGCCACCGGCCCCATCGACGCGGGCGTTCAATTCGGTCGTCGTCGGCGTCTCGAAGGCAGTCGAGAGATTCACGTACGGTGCCGCCGCGGGGCGCGCCCGCCAGACGGCGCCGAGGTGCCCGCTGGTCGCCGCCATCACGCGCGATCCCGAGTCGTCCTCGCCGTCGCCGAGGAAGCGGTCATCCACGGCGAAGCCGATCCGGTCGTGCCGCACCCCGGCGCTCAGCGTCACCTTCTCCGCCGGCGAGAGCTCCAGATGGACGAAGGGCCCCACGCTCGTCACCGTCTCCCGCTGATCGAGGAGGAGGGTGTCGGTCGGGAGGTCGCGACGACCGGCGGTGCTGCGCCAGTTCCGTCGCGCATCACGTCCACGCTGCAGGTCGAGCCCTGCCGCGAGGCGCGGCGCCCCCGGCCCATCGAACCGGCGAACGCCGTCGAGGCGCGCGCCGATCACCCGGCGGTCGATCGTGGAGTAGGTCCCGTTGGTCGCCCCCGCCGGCGCCGGCGGTGCGGTGGCGAGGGGATTGTCCACCGAGCGTGCCTGGCGATACACGCTGACGCTCCACTCGCCGAGCGCCGTCTCGCCGCGCACCCGCGCGGAGACGTGACGCTGGGCGACGGCGCGCCGCGCGCCGCGCCGCAGATTCGTCGCCGCGGCGCTGTCGGGGTTCGCCGCCCACTCGGCCGCCGTGAGGGCGCCGGGATTGAAGGCCTCCGGCGTCTCGCTCGTGCCACCGCGGAGCTCCAGCGAACGGCCTTTGCCGAGCGCGTGATCGAACGCGAGGGCGAGTTGACGCGCGTCGGAGGCACTGTGCTGACGGAACCCGTCAGTCACGGTGCGGGAGGCGGAGAGGAGCCCGACCGAGCGCCCGGCGCGCGCGGACAACCGGAGCTGGTGCTTTGCGAGCCCGTACGAACCCGCCAGCGTCCGCAGGCGGAGGTTCAGCGGATCGGGCGCGTCGAGGTCGGTCGTGAAGGCGAGGACGCCCCCCGAGCCGTTGCCGTAGACTGACGACGCCGATCCGCGCAGGACCTCGACCCGACCGATGGTGGCGAGGTCGACGTTGGTGAGTTGGCTCTGCCCGTCCGGGAGCGACTGCGGGATGCCGTCGAGGAGCACCTTCACCCCGCGGAGCCCGAAGTTCGCACGGCTCCCCGCCCCGCGGATCGAGATCCGCTGATCGACCGCCGCGTTGTAACGGTTGGAGACGACGACCCCCGGGATGTTCGCGAGCGCCTCGTCGATGCCGATGGTCGGCTGCGCCCGACGGAGGTCACGCGGCCCCTGCGTGCCGACCGCCCACGGGAGTCGGTCGAGGGTCGTGCCGCTGCGGGTGACCTCGACGCGGACGGGCGCGACGGTGCGCACGCGCAGGGAGTCGGGGCGTAGCGTGTCGACGCTCGCCCGCTGCGCGAGAAGTGGAGTGGTCAGCGCGACGGCGCCGAGCCCGACGAGCCGCCGCGCCCATCCAATCCACCGCGCGCGTCGCCGCTGCGCGCGCGCCTCGCGCTGCGCGGTGCGGACGACGGCGCGCCACGCCGCGCGCATCGCCTCGGCATCGGGGAAGCGCTCGGCGCGGTCAGCGGCGAGCGCACGGCGGAGCCAGCCCCGGAGCGGCTCCTCGAATCGCTCGAGGTCGATGCGGCCGCCGAGTTGGGCCGCGAGGATCGCGGGCCCATCGCTCCCGGCGAAAGGCGGCTGGCCGGTGAGTGCGAAGATCACGATTCCCGCGATCGCGAAGAGATCGGTCCCGACCCCCTGCTCCTCGCCGAGGAGCTGCTCCGGCGCGGCGAAGGCGGGCGTCCCCGATGCCCCGGCCACTGCCGTCCCCATCGCGTTCGCGATGCCGAAGTCGGCGATCCGCCACCGACGGTACCGGTCGATGAGGATGTTCTCGGGCTTCAGGTCGCGATGGATGATGCCATTCGCGTGTGCGACGGCGAGGCCATCGAGGACCGCATCGACCTGTGCACCGATCTCCTCGAGCGGGCGCGGCCCCTGTCGCGCGACGAGATCGGCGACGGAGCCCTCCTCCTCCAGCTCCATGATGTACCAGTTCACGTCCCCCTTCGCGTCCCACGCGAAGATCGGGACGATCGCGGGATGTTGCAGCTGCGCGGCAAGCTGCGCCTCGCGGCGGAAGCGGCTCACCGCAGCGGCGTTCCGCGCGATCGTGGGGTGGAGCATCTTGAGCGCGACCTCGCGCTCGAGCGAGAGGTCGCGCACGCGCCAGACGGAGCCGTAGGTGCCGGCGCCGAGCGGCGCGAGCACCTCGTAGTCATCGCCCGTCGCGAAGCGGAGCCGATCTTCCTCCGTCACCACGGCCTGCGCACCGGAGACCCGTTCCGCCGCTGGGACGGCGAGGTTGCTCCCCGCAGAGATTCGCTCAATCTGCCGGAGCATCCCGGCCACGCTTGAGAAGCGGTCGCCGGGGTCGGCAGCGAGCATCCGGTCGACGAGGGCTGCGACCGTCGCCGGGCAGTCCGGCCGCACGATACGGATCGGCGGGATGTCAGCGCCCGACGGGAGCTCCCCCGTCAGGATCGCGAACGCGAGCGCGCCGAGCTGCCACTGGTCCGAGGCCGCGGAGGGGCGCCAGTCGGCTCCCCACTCAGGGGCCCACGGTGTCCATCGGGCGTCGGGCGTGACGCCGGCAGGGATCTCGTCGCGCGGGACGACCCACTGCCATCCCAGGGTCCAGATGCGTCCGGTCGGCGTCACGTACGCCGTGTCGGGACCGAGCGCGCCGTGCGTGTCGGCGACGTCGTGCAGGTAGGCGAGCGTGGAGCCGATCGCGCGCAGGATCCGCAACGCGAAGGGGACCGTGTCGGCGCCGATGCGGCGGACCCGGTCACCGACGGTCTCGCCAGTGATCCATCGCCGCAGATAGCCCGGTCCGCGCCGCGACCCCGCCTGCTGCTGCCAGAAGTGGTAGGTGGTCGGGACGTTCGGATGGCTGCGGTGGGCGAGATGCCGCGCCTCGCGGAAGAGCCAGGCGTGGTGGACGGGGTCCGGCGCGGTGACCAGCGCGAGCGAGCGGCCCAGCGCGTCGACCACCTCTTGGGCGTGCCGATGCGGCGTGAAGACGCCGGAGCCGCCCCACCGCCAATCCGGGGGGAGGACCCACCCCTCGAGGTGGGAGGGGAGGCCGCTGCTGGGCCGATTGTGTCCGATGGAAACGTCAGGCATCGCCGGAGCGAAACGTAGTCACGCGGCGGGCGGCGGCGGACCGGGGAGGTTGATCGTGAACGTCGCCCCCGCGCCCGGCGTGCTCTCTACGGCGATCGTCCCGCCCCATCCCTCGACGAGCCGCCGTGCCATCGCCAGTCCGAGGCCGCTCCCGCTCGAGCGCGTCGAGAAGTGTGGGTCGAAGATCCGCGGCAGCAGCTCCGGGGCGATCCCCGAGCCGTCGTCCTCCACGCGGAGCATCGCGCCGCCCGCCGCGTTCGGCATCACGGTGACCGTCACGCGTCGTGCGCCCGCGAGCCGCGCGTTCTCAAGGAGGTTGAGGAGCACCTCGCGCAATTCACGGTCCTGCGCGCTGACGAGCAGCGGCCCCTCCGGCCCCTCGGCGCGCCAGTCGATCCCCTCCGCACCGATCCGTTCGAGCTCGACCACATCGTGCACCGCACGGGCCGCGTCGACGGGCACCGGCGACGGCGCGCCCGTCGTCACCACGCCGTAGCGGCTGAAGGTCCACGCGAGGTCATCGAGCCGGTCGATCTCCGCCAGGATGCGCGCGGTGTTCTCCTCGAGGAGGCGCCCGAAATCGCCACGGCCGTCACGATGCGCGCGCTGCAGGTGCTGCATGCCCAGCCGCATCGGCGTCAGCGGGTTCTTGATCTCGTGCGCCACCTGCCGCGCCATCTCGCCCCACGCGAGCACGCGCTCGGCGCGCACGACCTCGGTCACATCGTCGATGGTGAGCACGAGCCGACGCCCCGTCGCGCCGAAACGGATCGCACGCAGCTGCAACCGTCGCCCCTCCCGCTCCACCTCGGTCGCGCGTTCCTCCGACGCCTCTAGCCGGATCGCATCGACCCACGCGGCGAGCGCGTCACCGAGCGCCGCCGCCACGGGCGTCCCTGGCGGGATCGACGCGCCGAGAATCGCCTCGGCCCGCGGATTGGCGAGGGTGACGCGCCCCTCGCCGTCGAGCGCGAGCACCCCGCTCGCGACATTGCGCAGCGTCGCTTCGAGTCGCCGCTGGGCGGTCTCGAGTTCGGCGCGGCTCTCCGCGAGGTCGACGGTCATCCGCCCGAAGGCCCGGAAGACGGGGACGAACTCGATCGGGGGCGGCCCTGACGGCTCCGGCGCCGGCACCCCGCGCGCCACGGCGAGGACCCGCGCCCGGAGCGCGCGAATCGGCTCGGAGAGCTGTCGCGCCCCGGCGCCGCTCGCCCAGATCGCGACGAACGCCCCCAGCGTCATCGCAAAGAGGAGGAGCACCACGAGGTCATTCCGCCGCCGATCGAGGAGGCGGTCATCGAGCCGGGCGGGAGCTCCGAGCACGAAGGTGACCCCTGCGGCATCGGCGGCGCTGCGGAAACCGAGGCGCAATCGCGTGCGACCGAGCGGCGCGACCTCCCCCTGCACCGGGTCGTCCCCCTCGGCGAGCGCGAGGGCGATGGCGGGGGGGAGGAGGCGTCCGACCGGGGAGAGCGCGTCGAGGACGGGGTCGCTCGTCGCGGCGAGGAGCCCGTCGGCGTAGAGGAAGAGCGGGGTGTCGAAGCGCAGGCTCGCGGCGCGAAGCTCCGACGCCGTGGTCGAGACCGCGACGCCCCGCAGCGTCTCCCGCACCAGCAGGTCCCGCGCCTGCGCGTCCTCGAGCTGAAGGCGTTGCACCGACCAGCCGGCGAAGAGCGCCGCCGGCACCGTGAAGGCGGTGAGCAGGGCGATCGAGAGCCGGACGCGGAAGCTGCGCAGCAGGTCGCGTCGCCGACGACGCCACCAGCGCCGCAGGACGCCATCGGCCACCACGATCAGGAGCCAGAGCGCCCCGAGCAGGACGAGGTCGAACGCCACGAGGAGGGCGCCACGCATCGTCAGGGCCATCGGACTGCGGAGGTCGATCTCCGCGTGGAGCCGTCGCAGCCCCGTCGGAGAGGCCGTCACCCCATCGCCGTGCAGCGCATCACCGCGCCGCACCCAGGTCAGCGCGCCCGAAGCGGGTCCGCCGACCGGTGCCCCGACCGCCTCGCCGGCGAGCCGAAGCGCGTACGGGGGTTCGGGCGACGGCGGCGGTGCGAATCCCAGCAACGCGCCGAACGCATCCGGGGTCACGAGGGCTGAGCGCGGGGCGACGACGATCGTCGTCGCCGTCCCATCGTCGTGCGGGGCGGCGAGCACGAGATGCACCCCGGGATCGCCGGGGACGGCCTGCAGGACGGCGACGCCGGTGGACTGCACCTCGCGGGAGAAGCGCTCGATTCCCCGCGTGATGCCCGGCCCCCGTCGGACGCGCACTTCATCGATGCGGGACCCATCGGGGGCCCAGGTGGCGATCTCGACCGGATAGTCCGTGGCGGCCAACTCGGTCGCGCGGAAGGCGTCGAGCATCTGCACGCGGGTGCGTGCCGCGGCGGCGCGATCGAGCGAGGCGGCCGCGCGCTGCAGGAGCCCCGCCGCCATCGGGTCCGCCGTCTCGAGCCCACGGACATCCGCCTCGGCGAGAGCCACGCGGTCCCGCGTCGTCGAGAGCCAGACGAGCGTGGTGGCACCGCACGCCGCGACGAAGGCCACCGGCACCACCACGGCGCGGCCGCGTCGGGAGAGCCCGAGCGCGAGGATCGCCGCGACCCAGCACGCCGGGTGCCACGCGGGCAGGCGGCCCGGCGGCTCGAGCAACAGCACCGCGCTTAGGGCGGCGAGCACCGCGAGCAGCGGAGCGACCCAGACGGGGAGTCCACGCGCTCCGCCCATCGCGAGCCGCCCGGCGATGACACCGGGCAGCAGCACGACCGTCGCGGCGAGGAAGAACGCCACCTGCCAGGCGATCCAGAGGGTAACCGAGGCGCCGGACATCGGCAGTTGGATCCCGCCGGCGAGGGCGCGGAGCGCGAAGGGGCCGATCCCCGCCACGACGGCGAGCGCACCGAACGCGATGGGCCGGGAGGGGCGCCAGCGGGCGGCGCGGACGGCAGTCAGCATCGCGAGCAGGAGGAGCGCGCTCGAGAGGGCGACACTCGCGGCGTTGGCGGTGAAGGGACCGCCGAGGGCGACGAAGAACACCGAGGGATCGAAGACGACCGAGCGGTTAGAGAAGCCCGCGGATGGGACCGCCGCGACGACGGCGACCGCGACGCCCCAGGCAACGACGCGTTCCCAGAGCGGTCCGCCGCGCCGCCAGGCGGTGGCGACGAGTCCGAGCACGACCAGCCCGAGCAGTGCGACGCCCCACGGGAGCGCCCGCTCCTCAGCAGCCAGACGTCGGGCATCGGCGTCGAGGGGGAGCGGCCGCGCCGCAGCGACCGGGCCGTCACCGAGGTCGAGCACCACCGCGTCGGGCACACCGACGGCATCGCCGGGGTCGCCATACGCGAAGCCCGACAGGCCGTGCTGTGCCGCGAGCGCCGCATCGAGGGGCGAGGCCATCGCGAGCGCGGGACGTACCGCGTGCAACAGGGTCGTCGCCACGGCGACCCGACGGCCCTCGCGGGCGGCCGCGTAGACGACCACGTGGTACGGCGTGATGAGCAGGCCCCGTGGGGCGGCGAGGGAGTCGAGCGAGACCACGAGCCGACCCGACCACGCGAAGGGCCGACCGTCCTCGGCGACGACGATCGCCCGGTCCGCGCCGGTGGGGCGGGCGCGGTCGAGCGCGGCGAAGGCGGCGCGTCGGTCGGGCGGGACGGCGAGGGCCGACGCCGCCAGCGCCTCGAGGCGCGGCCCCTCCGTGGCGACGGCCGCGCGGAGCGCGACCGCCGCCTCGCGCTGTTGCCGCGCCGTGGCCTCCGGTGCGGCGATGCGCGCCAGCGCCCGCTGATGGAGCGCGGCGACGACGATGAAACCGACCGCCGCGAGTCGCACCACCCCGCGCCGGCGCCGAGCATCGGGGGCCCCAGCCCCCCAGAGCAGCGGGACCGCCACGACGGCGAGGGCCGCGAGCGCACCGACCGCCGGCGCGCGCATCCAGAGCGCCGCGGCGACCACGAACGCGGTCGCGGAGAGAGTCCACAGACGGGAACGCACGAGCGGATAATACCTGGCCGCCGGGGGACCGTCAGCCACGCCCCGCCCACTACATTACGAGGATGCGCCGGACCGTCGTCCTATTGTTGTCGGCCCTCCTGCCCCGCCTCCTCGCGGGACAGGTCGTCGTCGTCGACGAGGGCACCTTCACCCTCCTGCTCCGCGGCACCCGTGTGGGCCGCGAGGACTTCAGCATCCGCCGGTCGCCTTCGACGGCGCAGGCCGCCTACGTCGCACAGGCCAACGTGCTGATGGGGGAGAGCCGCGTGAGCGTCGCGACCTCGACCGATTCCCTCGGGCTCCCGCTCCGCTTCCAGCACGAGACGATTGCCGCGGGACAGTCGGCCGCGACGGTCACGGGGGAGTGGCGCGGCGGCCTCTGGTCGGCCCGTTCGGTGAACCCGCTGGGTGAGTCCGCTCGCGAATTCCGATTGACCGCCGGCACGATCGCGGGGGAGCCGGGGGTTATGCACCACCTCTGGTTCCTCCTCCGCTTCGCCCCGATCGGGCGTCGCACGACCCTCCTGCTCCCGCGCTCCCTGCAGGCGCGCACCATCCGCGTCGAGGCGGCGGGCTCGGAGCCCTTCGCGATCGGCCTCTCGGAGATCCAGGCCCGTCGCTTCACCGTCCGGCTCGACGCCGACAACACCGTGCTCTACGAGGCGTGGGTCGATCCGGCGGGGCGACTCCTCCGCGTGCGGATTCCCGGCGAATCGCTTGAAGCGGTCCGGGACGAAGCCCCACCGAGCGAGAGCGAGGCTGAAACCCTTTCGGCCGATCGGACGTATGCAGGGCAGACCCTCGCCCCACTCACCGCGTAACCCTTCGTCGATGCTCCGACGTTCTTCGCTCGCGCTCCTCTCCCTGGCCGCCGCCCTGCCGCTCGCGGCGCAGGCGTCCCGCCCGATTCTCACCCTCGACGACGCGCTCGAGATTGCCCGGAAGAACAACCCGGCCTACCTGCAGTCGATCACCGGACGGACCCGTGCCGTCGCGGCGGTCCGAGCGGCCTACGGCGCCCTGCTCCCGAGTGCCGACGCGAGCTTCGGCACGAGTTACCGCGAGGGGCGTCCGCAGTTCTTCGGCGGCGTCGCGTTCGGCGCGACCTCGGACATCATCGCCTCGAGCTGGAACCTCGGCGCCAACGCGCGCCTGAGCTACAACTCCCTCAACTCCATCCGACGCGCGAACGCCGCCCTCGAGGCGGCGGACGCCGAGCTCGACGCCGCGGCGTACACCCTGCGGAGCACCGTGACGGCGCAATTCCTCGGCGCGCTACAGGCGCAGGCCCGGGCTGCCCTGCAGGATACGCTCGTGCAACAGCAGCAACTCCTGTTGGCGCTCGCCAAAGCGCGCGCCGGTGTCGGCCAGCTGACCTCGCTCGACGTGAAGCGCGCCGAGGTGGGCCTCGGCACCCAACAGGTGGCGGCCCTGCGAGCCCGGAACTCGGCGGCCGTCTCCCGCCTCCAGCTCTTCCAGCAGCTCGGGGTACCGATGCCCGAGGGGGTCGTGCTGACCGCCGAGCTGCCGGTGACGGCGCCCACGCAGACGATCGACGACCTCCTCCGCACCGCGCGTCAGGCGAATCCGACCCTGCGCGCGTTGCAGGCGCGGGAACGGGCCGCCGAGGTGGGCGTGAAGGCGGCGCGCGGCGAGTACACGCCGACGCTCAGCCTCTCCGCCAATGTCGGCGGCGTCGCGCAGCAGCAGCGGGACCTCGGTCCCGCGATCGCCCAGGCCCAGGCCAGCGCGCTCGCCCGGCAGGCGAGCTGCCTCACCACCGATTCCATCCGCGGTGGCGCGGGGCTCTCCCGCATCACGGCGCAGTGCGGCGCGATCACCTTCGGCGCGGCGGAAGAGGCCGCGCTCCGCTCCGCCAACGACAACTTCCCGTTCGGCTTCACGCGGAACCCGTACAACCTGTCGCTCGGCATCTCGCTCCCGATCTTCGATGGCTTCGCCCGGGAGCAGCGGATGCAGGAGGCGACGGCCTCGCGGACCGACGCGCGCTACACGGTGCGTCGGCAGGAGCTCGCGCTCACCGCCGAGGTGACGTCGGCGCAGGTGACGCTCCAGGCCGCGTTTGAGGCGGTCGGGCTGCAGGCACGGAACGCCGCGACGGCGCGCGAGGCGTTGCAGTTGGCGGAAGAACGCTACCGTGTTGGGACCAACACCTTCGTCGACCTGACCACTGCCCGCGCGGAGTACGAGCGGGCCGAGACGGACCGCATCGATGCGGTCTACGAATTCCACCGGGCGTTCGCGGCGCTGGAAGCGGCCGTCGGACGGACCCTGCGCTGACCTGAGGAACAGATGACCAAGCGGACCAAGTACATTTTGGGAGGCGTCGGCCTCCTCATCGTCGCCGGCATCGGCGGGAAGATCGCGGCGGGCAAGCGGGAGAAGCCCGTCGAGGTGCGGATCGAGACCGTCAGGCGCCAAGACCTCGTCGCCTCGGTGACGGCGAGCGGCCAGGTGATCCCCCGCACGAAGGTCGACATCTCGTCGGACATCACCGGGCGCATCACGCGCCTTGCGGTGAAGGACGGCGACGAGGTGAAGGAGGGCCAGCTCCTCCTGCAGATCGACCCGCAGCAGTTCGAAGCGCAGGTGCAGCGCGCGGAGGCGGCGCTCGCGAACGCGCGGGCGAGCCTCGCGCAAACCCGGGCCAACCTCCTGCAGGCGCGCCGCAATCTGGAGCGGCAGCAGGAGATCCGACGCACCAACGCGGCCCTCGTCTCGGCGCAGGAGGTCGAGCAGCTGGAGACCCAGCTCGAGGTGAATCAGGCGCTCGTCGAGGCGGCGCAGGAGAACGTGAAGCAGGCCGAGGCGTCGTTGAAGGACGCGCGCTATCAGCTCTCGCGCACCACGATCTACGCGCCGATGAGCGGCCGCGTCACGCGCCTCAACGTCGAAGTCGGCGAGACCGCGATCATGGGGACGCTCAACCGCGACGCCGCGACGTTGATGACGATCTCGGATATGAGCGTCCTCGAGACGAAGGTGAAGGTCGACGAGACCGACGTCAGCCGGATCAGCCTTGGCGACTCGGCGGTCATCCAGCTCGACGCCTTCTCGGACACCACCTTCGTCGGCCGGGTGGTCGAGATCTCGAACAGCTCCGTCCGCGGCGCGACCGCGGGGGCCGCGACCACCAATCAGGCGATCGATTACGAGGTCACGGTGCGCATCCTGAACCCGCCGCCATCGACCCGACCGGACTTCTCCTCGACGGCCAAGATCATCACCGACACCCGGTCCGGCGCGCTCGCGGTCCCGATCATCGCGCTCACCGTGCGCGAGGAGACGGGGGCGGAGGTCGATTCCACCTCGCCGGCGGCCTCCCGGACCCCGGCCGTCGAGGTCGGGAAGAAAGATGTCGAAGGGGTCTTCCTCATCGGCGAGGACAACACAGTGACCTTCCGCGCCGTACGAGTGGGGATCGCGGGCGAGAAGCACTTCGAGGTGCTCGGCGGTCTGACCGGCGGTGAACGGATCGTCGCCGGGTCGTACCAGGCGATCCGCGAGTTGAAGGAGGGCCAGATGGTGAAGGAAGCGACGGAGCCGACGACGGCCGGGACGAAGGCCCCATGAGCACAGCGACGATCGAGGCACCGATGAGCACCGCTGCCGAGCGGGAGGCCGTGACGAGCGCCGTCGGCGCCGCTCCTGACCGCGACTGGGTGATCGTCACCCGCGGCATCAAGCGCGAATACGATATGGGGGGCGAGATCATCCGCGCCCTCCGCGGCGTCGACATCGCCGTCAAGCGGAACGAGTACGTCGCCATCATGGGCCCGTCGGGCTCCGGGAAGTCGACGCTGATGAACATCGTTGGCTGCCTCGACACGCCGAACGCCGGCGAGTACTGGCTCAACGGCCAGCTCGTGAGTGCGATGCAGGATGACGCGCTGGCGCGCGTGCGGAACAAGGAGATCGGGTTCGTCTTCCAGACCTTCAATCTCCTCCCCCGCGCGACCGCCCTCGCGAACGTCGAACTCCCCCTCGTCTACGCCGGCGTCCCAGCAGCCGAGCGGAAGCGCCGGGCCACGGAGGCGCTCGAGAAAGTCCAGCTCGGTCAGCGGATGCATCACAAGCCGAACGAGCTCTCGGGCGGCCAGCGGCAGCGTGTCGCGATCGCGCGTGCCCTCGTGAATGACCCGTCGATCCTCCTCGCCGACGAGCCGACGGGGAACCTCGACTCGCAGACCTCCGAGGAGATCATGCGGGTCTTCGAGCACCTCGCGAACACGGGGCAGACGGTCATCATGGTGACGCACGAGCCCGACATCGCCGCGCACGCGCGCCGTGTCGTCGTGCTCCGCGACGGCACGATGGCCTCCGACGAGACGCAGGCCCAGTTCGTCGCTCGGCTCGGGATCCACGCGCCACAGCTGTAGTCGGATGCCGTTCCTCGAGGCGGTCCGCCTCGCCCTGCAGACCATCCGGGTGCAGAAGTTGAAGAGCTTCTTCACCCTGACGGGCGTGATGATCGGCGTGATGTTCCTGATCGCCGTCGTCTCGATCGTCGAGGGGATGGCCGACTACGTCGAGAATGACTTCGCGGTGAGCATCATCGGGACGAACACCTTCACTGTCAGGCGATACCCGAACTTCCAGGATGTATCGGACGAGGAGTGGCGACGGCTCCAGCGGCGGCCTCGGCTGTACGCCCCGGCGGCCGCGGTAGTGCGCGAGGCGCTGCCGAGCGCGACGTACCGCACGGCGATGGTGAACGAGAGCTTCTTGCCGGCCGCGGTGCCGGGTCTCCGTCCGCGGTCCGTCCAGGCCGTCGCGACCGAGGCGAGCTACTTCGACATCAAGGACTACGAGATCGCACAGGGCCGCGCCTTCAACGCGCAGGAGGTCGCGCTCGGGGCGAAGGTGCTTGTCGTCGGGAGTGAGGTCGCCTCGTACTACTACGCCGGGCTCGACCCCATCGGGCGCGAGCTACGCGTCACCGGGATCCCCTACACCATCATCGGGGTCATCGAGGCGCAGGGCTCCGTCTTCGGCTTCTCGCTCGACCGGCTCGCCGTCGCACCGATCACGTCGCCGCTCAGCCGTGCGCTACGGCCGCGCGGTGACGTGGAGGAAGTGGTCGTGCAGGCCCCGACGCGCGAGGCGATCCTCGATGGGCAGGAGATCGTCCGCGGGGCGCTCCGGGCCTTCCGCGGCCTTAGCCCGGGCGAGGAAGATGACTTCTCCATCGCGAGCTCCGATGCCGCCCTCAGCTTCCTCGACGAACTCAAGGGGAAGCTCGTGCTCTTCGGGACCGCCCTCCCCGCCATCGGCCTGATCGTCGGCGCGCTGGTCATTATGAATATCATGCTCGTGGCGGTCGCCGAGCGGACCCGCGAGATCGGCATCCGCAAGGCGCTCGGCGCTCGGCGGCGCGACATCATCGCGCAGTTCCTCGTCGAGGCCTCCACTCTCTCCATCCTCGGAGCGATGATCGGCGCGGGCCTTGGCATCGGCCTCGCCCAGCTCATCGCCGCCGTGACGCCGCTCCCGGCGAGCGTCGCACCCTGGTCCCTCGTGGCCGCGCTCGTGGTGGGCGCCGGCGTCGGCATCACCGCTGGCATCTATCCGGCGAGCCGGGCCGCGCGACTCGACCCGATCACGGCCCTCCGGCAGGAATAGCCGGTGCGCTTCCGTGACCGCTTCCTGATGAGCCTCGAGGGCGTGGGCATTGCCCTCGACTCGCTCCGCGCCAACAAGGTCCGCGCCGCGCTCACCATCTCCGGTGTCGCCATCGGCGTCTTCGTCGTCGTCGCGATGGGCGCGACGATTCACGGCATCAAACAGTCGTTCGCCGACGATATGGACGAGTTCGGCGCGAGCACCTTCCAGGTACGCCGCACGGACCCGAGCTTCAGGAACTGCAACCCGACCAACGAGAACTGCCCGGAGTTCCGGTATCCGGGCGTCTCCCTCGCCGAGTGGCGTGCGGTCCAACGCCTCCCCGAAGTCTCGAGTGCGATTGCGTGGCTCCTCGGGAGCGGCACGGCGACCTACCGGGATCGGGAGATCAAGAACGTCGGGTACGACGCGCAGAGCCCCGAGTGGATCAGCACGGATGTCGCCGACATCAGCCCGGGCCGCAATTTCAGCGAGACCGAGCACGACGCCGCTGCGACGGTCGCGCTCGTCAACGACACCCTCGCCACCCTGCTCTTCGGCGACGCCGACCCGATCGGGCGGCAGATCGATCTCGCCGGGACGCGCTTCACCGTCATCGGGGTCTACCACACCGAGGCGGGCTTCCTGAAGTCTCTCGACGGCCGCGGCCCCGACCGCCCGCGGATGGTCATCCCGATGCTCACCGCGTGGAACCGCCTCGACGTGTGGCGCCGTGGGATGCTCCTTTTCGTGAAGCCGCGCCCCGGGGTGCCGCGCAGCGAGGCGATGGATGCCGTCACAGCGACCCTCCGCGGGATGCGAGGCCTCCGCCCGCGTGAGGCGAACACCTTCTTCCTCGTCGGGCAGGACCAGATCCTCGATACGTTCAACCAGCTCTTCGGAGCGATCTTCCTCGTCGGGATCGGCCTCTCCGCCGTCGGGCTCCTCGTCGGTGGCGTCGGCGTCGTAGCCATCATGATGATCTCGGTCACCGAGCGGACCCGCGAGATCGGCGTCCGGAAGGCACTCGGCGCGACGTACGGCACGATCCTCTGGCAGTTCCTCGTCGAGGCCTCCACCCTGACCAGTCTCGGGGCGGGGATCGGCCTCCTCCTCGGCGGTGGCCTCGCCTGGATCATCCGGGCGAACTCCACGATCCCGGCCAGCATCCCGCCGAGCGCGATCATCCTTTCCTTAATTGCGGCCGCCGTCACCGGGGTCGCGTTCGGGATGCTCCCCGCCACGCGCGCCGCCCGGCTCGACCCCGTCGAGGCGCTGCGGCACGAATAGCTTTCGGGCGTGCGCCGCACCGACGCCGCCGCCCTCGCGCTCGACCAGATCCGCGCGAATCCCCTCCGGAGCGCCTTCACGCTCCTCGGCATCGTCGTGTCGGTCGCGTTCCTCGTGGCGGTCGTCGCGATCATCCAGGGGATGAACGCGTACGTGAAGGAGAACATCGCCGACGCGATGATCGGCAACAACACCTTCCAGGTGCGCCGGACGCCGATCAGCGTCGGCAACATCACCGATGATGATTGGGCGGTGATCCAGCGACGGCCGCGCATCACCACGCGCGACGTCGACGTGGTCGCCGCCGCCTTCCCTGACGCCGACGCCATCTCGATGCAGTCGGGATGGCCCACGCCCACCACCGATGCCGTCTGGCGCGGTCGCACCGTCGGTGACGTCCTGATGTTCGGCATCACCCCGCCCTATCAGATCGTGCAGGGGTACACGGTCACCAAGGGGCGCGCCCTCTCCGACGTCGACGTCGTCCAGCGGATGCCAGTCGCCGTGCTCGGCGCCGAGGTCGCCGAGAAGCTCTTCGGGGACGTCGACCCGATCGGTCAGGAGATCCGTCTCGCCGGCGAACCGGTGACGGTCGTCGGCGTGAACGCGGCCAAGGGGCGGGTCCTCGGGCAGTCGTTCGACGGCTACGCGCTGATCCCTTTCACGCGGTTCGAGATGCGCTACGGCCGACGCCTCACCACGACGGTCTCCGTCCGGATGCGGGACGCGACGGCGGTGACGGCGGGGATGGCGCGTGCGGAGGAGGCGATGCGCCTCGCGCACGGCCTCCGCCCCGGCGACGCGAACGACTTCTCGATCGAGACGTCGGACGCGCTCGTCGCGTTCTGGAAACGGCTCACGCGTATCCTCTTCCTCGTGCTCCCGGCGGTCGTGGCGATCGGCATCGTCGTCGGCGGCATCGTCATCATGAACATCATGCTGATGGCGGTGAACGAGCGGACGCGCGAGATCGGCATCCGAAAGGCCGTCGGCGCCCGGGCGCGCGACATCGAGATGCAGTTCCTCTTCGAGACGATCGCGCTCGCGACCCTCGGCGGCCTGATCGGCGTGCTGGGCGGATGGGCCTTCGCGGGGCTCGTCTCGGCGGTGTCGCCGCTCCCGGCGCGCATCAGTGCCTGGGCGGTGGTCCTCGCGCTCGCCCTCGGGGCCGGCGTCGGCGTCCTCTTCGGCGTGTACCCTGCGCGGCGCGCGGCGCGACTCGATCCCATCACCGCGATGCGCGCCGAGTGACGATGCGTCTCCCGTCGCTCGCTCAGGCGGAGGAGAACCTCCGGATCGCGATGGAGACGCTGCGCGCCTCCAAGCTGCGCTCGGGGCTCACCATCCTCGGCGTCGTGATCGGGGTGGCGACGGTGATGACGATGGCCTCGCTCGTCGAAGGGCTCCGCAGCCAGATCATCAGCACCGTCGAAGTCGCCGGCCCGACGACCTTCTACGTGCTGAAAGCGTATTCGAGCACGCCGGTGAACCCGCAGAATCCGCCGGCGTGGATCCGCATCCGCCCCGACCTGCGGGACGCGGAGGCCGAGCGCATCCGCCGACTGCCAGAAGTGGCGTACGCGGGGATCTGGGGGCAGACACTCGCGCGCGTGGCGTATCGGGGTGAGCGGACCCAACCCGTCGGGCTCTTCGGCGCCGATGCGGGGTTCACCGAGATCCAGGGCGGGACGCTCGCCGACGGCCGCTGGTTCACACGCGCGGAGGTGCTCTCGGGCGCAAGCGTGGTGGTGCTGCAGGAGGCAATCGCGCGGCGGTTGTTCGGCCGAGAGCGCCCAATCGGTGCGACCGTGCTCGTCGGCGGACGGCCGATGGAGGTGATTGGCCTCTACCTCCCGCCGGAGAACATCTTCGCTCCGCAGGGCGCGGAGACGGGGGCGATCATCCCCTACCGGCTCCTCGACGCGCAGTTCCAGTTCGACAAGACCAATGCACAGTGGATCCCGGTGAAGCCACGCGCCGGGGTGACCGTCCCGCAGGCGCAGGAGGCGGTGACGATCGCGATGCGTGAACTGCGTCGACTCCGCCCCGCGCAGCGGAACTCGTTCGACCTCGTCACCGCCGACCAGATCCTCGACGTCTTCAATCAGCTCACCGGGGTGTTCTTCCTCGTGATGCTCGTCCTCGCCTCGGTCGCGCTCCTCGTCGGCGGGATCGGCGTGATGGCGATCATGATGGTCTCGGTGACGGACCGCACGCGGGAGATCGGCGTGCGCAAGGCACTCGGCGCTACGCGGCGCGACATCCTGCTGCAGTTCCTGATTGAGGCGGCGACGCTCACGGGGATCGGCGGACTGATCGGGATTGCGCTCGGCCTCGGCCTCGGACGGACGGTCACGGCGCTGCTCGGGATCTCTGCCGCCCCTCCGGTCACGATCACGCTGATCGCGGTGGCCGTCTCCGGGGGGATCGGGCTCGTCTTCGGGATCCTCCCGGCGCAACGCGCGGCGCGCCTCGACCCGATCGAGGCGCTGCGGCACGAGTAGGCACGCGACGGGGACGTGTCCGACCCGCACGCCATAGGGAACAGCACGCCGTCCGACTAGCTTTCGCTCTACATGACCTTCGACTCACTCGGGCTCTCTCCCGCCCTGCTGCGCGCCGTCCACGACCTCGGCTGGACCGCCCCGACCCCCATCCAGCGCGACGCCGTCCCCCCCGCCCGCGACGGGCGCGACCTCCTCGCCTGCGCGATGACCGGCAGCGGGAAGACCGGCGCCTTCCTGCTGCCGTTGCTGCACCGGCTGCAGGACGCGCCGACCCGCGCCACGCGCGCGCTCATCCTCACGCCCACGCGTGAACTCGCCGCGCAGGTCCACGCCGACTTCTCCGACCTCGCCCGCCACACCGGGCTCCGCGGCGCCGCGATCTTCGGCGGCGTCGGGATGGGGCCGCAGGAGACCGCGTTCCGGCAGCACGTCGACGTGATCATCGCCACCCCTGGGCGGCTGCTCGATCACCTCTCGCAGCCCGGTGGCTACGTCGACTTCCGCGGCCTCGAGGTGCTCGTGCTCGACGAGGCCGACCGGATGCTGGATATGGGGTTCCTTCCCGACATCAAGCGCGTCCTCACGCATCTGCCGAGGCGGCGCCAGACGCTCTTCTTCAGCGCCACACTCCCGGCGCCCATCGTCTCGCTCTCGCGCGAGATGCTGCAGGACCCGGTGCGCCTCAACGTGGAGCGCATCGCGCAGCCGGCGGCGAAGATCGAGCAGGCGCTCTGGCCCGTCGCCGAGCCGCTCAAGGCCGATCTCTTCATCGCGCTGCTGCGTCAGGACGTGGTGGGGAATGTGATCTGCTTCACCCGCACCAAGCACCGCAGCAACCGCCTGAGCGATGTGCTCACCCGAGCGGGGATCGCGAACGCACGCATCCACGGGAACCGCTCGCAGAACCAGCGGACCGAGGCCCTCGCCGATTTCAAGGCGGGGAAGGTGCGCGTGCTCGTCGCCACCGACATCGTGGCCCGCGGGATCGACGTCGAAGCGCTTGAGCACGTGGTGAATTTCGACGTGCCGCACCTCCCCGAGGACTACATCCACCGCGTGGGCCGCACGGCCCGCGCCGATGCCACGGGCGAGGCCTTCACCCTGGTGTCGCCGGAGGAGGAGAGCGACCTGCGCGCCATCGAGAAGGCGATCGGCAAAAAGCTGCCGCGCCGGACCCTCCCCGGATTCGACTATCACCACAAGCCGGTCGAGCGCTTCGAGGTCCCGATCGCGGAGCGCATCGCGGCCATCCGCGCGCGCAAGGCGGAGGAGCGCGCCCGGGCCAAGGAGAAGGCGGCGCGGCGCGAGGCGCAGGCCAAGGCCGAGGCCGAGCGTTCGGCCCGGAAGGGGAGCGGCCCCGCACGTCCGCAGCTGCGATCGTCGGCGGGTGGCGGAGCGGCGAGCGGTGGGCAGGCGAGCGGTGGACCCAGTGGGGCCGCTGGCGGTTCCGGCGGTCCCCGCCGTCGGCGTCGACGCGGCGGACATGGTGGCGGTGGCGGGCGGGCGGCTCCGACGGGCTGACAACCACCGCTCCACCCTCGGCAGACCGGGAGTCCCGGCGATCATCCCTACGGGGCCCTCGCGACCGCCCCACGGGGTGCCGAATCGCCCCCAACGTTTTCGCCGGACCCGACGTCTCATTGGCTGAGGCCGCGCCGCGGCCCGCGCCACCACCATCCGATATCCGGAGGCCCTGATGTCCCGTATCCGCCTGCTCTTCACCGCGCTCGTGCTGAGCGCCTCGACCGTCGCCGCGCAGGGCGGGATGGGTGGCCCGCCGCCGGGCGGGATGGGTCAGGGTGGTCCCGGTGGGATGGGGGGTGGCCGAGGCGGGATGGGCGGCCAGGGCGGGATGATGAACCGCCAGAACGAGATGCTCTTCAAGGACATCACCCTCACCGACGCGCAGAAGGCCAAGGTCGATTCGATCCAGGCCAAGGGACGCGCCGATCTGATGGAGATGATGCAGGGGGCCGGGATGCAGGCGATGCAGGACCCCGGGATGCGCGAGCATATGATGCAGATGCGCGCCAAGCAGATGGCCGACATCCGCGCCGTCCTCACCACCGCGCAGCAGCCGGTGTTCGACAAGAACCTCGCCGAGATGCCGCAGGGCCCCGGCAGCGGACGTCGCCCGCCGCGCTGACGTCGGCAGCGGTTCCGCCGACCGCGTTGCCAGAGGGGGCGCCCGTCCGAGGCGGGCGCCCCCTCGTCATTCACGACGCGCGCATCACCGCGGGTCGTCCCGTAACCGCCCGCTGATGATCACGTCCCGGGCGATGCCGTCGCGGACGAGCGCGCCGCGCAGGACCCCCTCATCGCGGAACCCCGCCTTGGTGAGCACGCGCCCCGACGCCTCGTTCCCCACCCACCGCCGCGCCTCCACACGGTGCAGACCGAGGCGATCGAAGCCGTACTCGAGCACCACCCGGACCGCCTCCGTCGCGATCCCACGCCCCCACGCGGCACGAGCGATCCAATAGCCGATCTCGGCCCGCCGGTGTGGCCACGCGAAGCGCAGCATCACTGCGCCCACCACGGCGCCGACGTCCTGCTGCACGACCGCCCACGTGGCCACCGTCCCCGCCGACCACTCCCGCTGCGTGGCCGCGATGAAGTCGTCGGCCGCTCCAGGTGGGTACGGATGCGGGATCGACAGCGTCTGCTCGGCCACCGCCGCATCCGACACGGCGGCCTCGACGGCGACGGCGTCGCTGGCGACGAAGGCGCGGAGCACCAGCTGGTCCGTCGACAACACGGGCATCGGACCGGCGAAGGGGGACGGCGAGGGACGCATCCCGTGAGCATAGCACATCGCGGCCCTCCCCCGACACCGGTACATTCCGGGGATGGACGCCCCTCTCGACCTCCTCGCCGTCGGGCCGCACCGCGACGACGTCGAACTCCTCTGCGGCGGCACCATCGCGCGCCAGGTCGCCCTCGGGCAACGCGTCGGGATCCTCGACCTCACCGCCGGGGAGATGGGGACGCGCGGCTCCGCCGCCCTCCGCGCCGAGGAGGCCGCACGGGCCGCGCAGGTGCTCGGCGTCGCCGTGCGTCGCAACCTCGAACTCCCCGACGCGGCGATCGAGAACACGCCGGCCACGCGGGAACGGTTGGCCCGCGTGATCCGCGAGCTCCGTCCCCAGGTGGTGATCGCCCCGGCCCCGCGCGGGCGGCACCCCGACCATCGGGTGGCGAGCGAACTCGTGCGCGACGCCTGCTTCCTCGCCGGCCTCGCCAAGCTCGACCCCTCGACGGCGCCGCATCGCCCGCGGAAAGTCTGCTACGCCATCGCGTACCGGGAGGATGCGGTGAAGCCGACCTTCGTGGTGGACATCACGGACACCTTCGAGCAGAAGCTCGAGGCGATCCGCTGCTACGACTCGCAGTTCGACGGCGCGACGCAGGCGGGCGAGGTGTACCCCAACGGCGAACCGCTCGACGACCTCGTGCGGCATCAGGCGGCGCACTACGGCGCGTTGATCCGTCGTCGCTACGGGGAGCCCTTCCTCACCGATGAGACGATGCGGGTCGACGACCTGCGCACCCTCGACGTCGCGACCTTCTGAGGGCGATGCTCGACATCTCCGTCCCGTTCGCACCGACGACGCCGCCGTGGCCGGGCGACACCGCGTGCAGCTGCGGATGGGCGTGGTCCCGCGCGGCGGGGGCGAGCGTGAACGTCGGACGGATCGAGACGAGCCCCCACGTGGGGACGCACGCCGATGCGCCGCTCCACGTCGCGGATGCGGCCCCCGGCGCTGACGCGCTCCCGCTCGCACCCTTCATCGGGGCCGCGATGGTCGTGGATGTCCGAGGGCACACCGGTCCGCTCGACCTCGCGGTGCTGCGCGCGGCCGGGTGCCCTGCGGGCGTCGAGCGGCTGATCCTCCGCACCGATCGCACCGTCGCCACCGGCGCCTTCCCCGACGAGTGGCCGACGCTCACCGCCGAGACGGCCGAGGCGCTCGTGCACGACGGACTGCAGCTGCTCGCCGTCGATTGTCCGAGCGTGGATTCGCGCACGAGCACCACGCTCGAGATCCATCATCGGCTCTTCGGCGCCGGCGCCTACGTCCTGGAGAACCTCGATCTCCGCCACGTCCCCGCCGGTCGGTACCACCTGCACGCCGCCCCGCTGAAGACGGGGGCCTTCGACGCCGCTCCGGCGCGGGCCCTCCTGACCCCGCTCCCCTGACCGGAACGTTCCCGCCCGCGGCTGCGTAGCGTTCCGTCCGGCTCCCCCGACCCGAGATGCCCGTGCTGACGCCCTCGAAGTCCCTCCGCGCCGCGATGCTCGGCGCCGCCTTCCTGCTCCCGCTCGCCCCCCCGCTCGTCCACCCCCTCGCCGCGCAGTCCCGCGCGACGATGCTCCCGGTCTGGCCCGACGAGGGCCCGATGACCTGGGCACCGCGGCCGACCGAGGCGGCGATCACCGCGAACGACCTGCGGACGCGGCTTTACCAGATCGCGGACGATTCGATGCGCGGCCGTCGCATCGGCGAGCTCGGCAACGCGAAGGTCACCGCCTACATCGCGCGGGAGTTCGAGCGACTCGGCCTGCGCCCCGCCGGTGACGGCGGCAGCTGGTTCCAGTCGCTCCCCTACGGCACCTTCGGCATCGATGCGGCATCGGCGCGCCTCAGCGTGGGGCGCGGCACCGCACCGCTCGCGATGGAATGGATCCCCGTCGCACCGAATGCGGCGAACGGGGTGGCAGCACGCGCCGCCCTGCAGAATGTGACGGCGATCTATGCCGGCAGCACGACGGATACCGCCGCGCTCGATCCGGCGCGGTTCCGGGGCCGCATCGCGGTCTTCGTGAGCGGCGCACCCGGCGCAAGCGGCGGGGCGGCGCCCGCAAGCTTCGTCAGCTGCGCCGATGTCCCGAACAAGTTCGGCGCCGATGCGGTGATCGCCTTCGAGACGGCGCAGCGTGCGACCCCGCGCCCGGCGGCCCCCGCGCGCCCCGCGACGCCGCCGCCCAGCCCGTACCGCCGCGCGATCGCTGCCGGGGCGGTGGGCGTGCTCGTCGTCGGGCTCGACGCGATGGCACCGGCAACGCGGACCGCCGCGGTCGCCGGCGCAGGGATGATGCGCCCCGCCGCGACGCCGGGGGCCGACGCCACGCTCGCCGCGGCGACGATCGCCCGCGCTACCGCCGAGCGGCTCTTCGGACGCCCGCTCAACGACCTCGCCGTCGGCACGACCGGTGGCCACGTCTCGGGACAGTGGCAGTACGCCTGGCGCGCCGCGCCGGAGACGCACGCGCGGAATGTGATCGCGATGCTCCCCGGGAGCGATCCGACGCTGGCGGCCGAGTATGTGCTTGTGGGGGCGCACAACGATCACGTCGGCGCGAACACGGCGCCCGTCGACCACGATTCCCTGCGCGCCGTGAACACGGTGACACGCCGTCAGGGCGCGAACGACCCGGCCTGCATCCCGACCGCCGAGCAGCAGCGTCGCATCGACTCGCTCCTCGCCGCGGCCCGGCGCGTCCGCCCGGCGCGTCTCGACTCGATCTTCAACGGCGCTGACGACGACGGCTCGGGCACCGTGGTCCTCCTCGAGATCGCCGAGCGCTTCGCGAGCGAGCGGCCGGCGCGCTCGATCCTCTTCATCTCGCATCAGGGGGAGGAGGCGGGCCTCCTCGGCTCGCGCTGGTTCGTCGACCACCCGACGGTCGATCTCTCGAAGATCGTCGCGGCGCACAATATGGATATGCTGGGCAAGGGTCGGGCGGATCAGGTGCGATTCGGCGGGCCGAACTCAGTGCAGATGCTCGGCGCACGTCGCCTGTCCCGTGAGTTCGGCGATATGATCGACTCGGTGAACGCGAACTCCGCCGAGCCGATGGCGATCGACCGGAGCTGGGACGTCACCGCCAACCCCCTCAATCGGTTCTGCCGCAGCGATCAGGTGAGCTACGTCGCGAAGAACATCCCGGTGACGTACTTCTCGCTCGGGTACGCGCAGGATTACCACCAGGTGACGGACGAGCCGCAGTACATCGAGTACGAGCACTCGGCGCGTCTAGGCCGCTTCATCCACGACGTGATGCTCGCGATCGCGACGCGGCCGAACCGCCCCGCCATCGCCGGCGCCGACCCGTCGTATCCGAGCTGCTTCCGCTGACCATCGGTGATCGCGTCGATCGACGCGCCACCGCCGTGCCCGCCGCCCTCCGTTCCCTCATCCCACCTCCGATGCCACGCTCCCCGCTGTCGCGATTCCTCCTCACCGCCATCGTCCCGGCCGTCGCGCTCGGTGCGCAGCAGCCGGCCGCCTGGGATCCGAAGGCGATCCTCGCAGCCGAGCGCTTCGTCCGCCCGCCCGCGGCGATCGAGACGATCGTGATGACCCCACGAGTCGATATCCGACTCGACCGACTCAATCCGGCACGCACGTTGGCGCTCCGGACCACCGGCGCCGACCGCGGGGCAATCGCCGCCTACGGGGCGCCACATCAGTACCTCGGCGGCCTGAACGTGGACACGCGCGCCAACCGGTCGCGCGAGCTGACCGTGAGCACACGCACCGGCCTCGTCGTCGTCGACCCGAAGACCGGGGTCGCGCGCGCGCTGCAGACGCCGGCGGGCGCGACGATCGCCGCGGAGACCTGGTCGCCGCGCGGTGACCGGATCGCCTACATCGCGAACTTCCCGACCGCCTCGCACGCCTTCGTGGCCGACGTCGCGACCGGCCGGAGCACGCAGGTGACCCGGACCCCGCTCCTCGCGACCCTCGTGGACGAGCTCCGCTTCACTGCGGATGGCACGGGGCTCCTCGTCGTCCTCGTGCCCGAGGGACGTGGCCCGATCCCGACGCACGCCACCGATGGCGTCGAGGATGGCCCGCGCGTGCGGATGACTGGGGCGCGCAAGGTCCCTCAGCCCGTGCACTGGAGCCTGCTCGAGGATCCGCACGAGAAGGCGCAGTTGAAGTGGTATACGACCGGGCAGCTCGCCCTCGTCGACATCGCGTCACGCCGTGAACGCCGCATCGGCGCCCCGACGATGGTGCGCGCCGCCGATCTCTCGCCCGACGGCGGGCACCTCCGGGTCACGCGGATGACGGAGCCGTTCTCGTATCTCGTCCCCGTCTCGTCATTCGGCAGCGTGCAGGAGCTCTGGGATCTGACCGGCCGAGTGGTGGCGACCTTGCAGACCACCCCGCTACGTGAAGAGGCACGAGGCCCGGATGCGCCGGCGGCGCCCGACACGGGGAAGCGCAACCTGCAGTGGGATCCGGCGGGTCGTGGCCTGTTCTATTTGAAGTCGGTCTTCGCGGCGGCACCGGCGGAGGGACGCGGTGGCGCACGGAGCGGGAATGCCGGCGGCGGCAACGGCGGTGCGGCCGGCGCACGTGGCGGCCGCCCGCAGGCGACCGCGGTGCGCCTGATGCGATGGTCGGCGCCCTACGGGCCCGGTGACACCGCGCTCGTGCTGGAAGCGGGGCCGCAGCTCAGCGGGTTCGCATGGAGCCACGACGGCGCGATGCTCTTCGTGAGCGACAGCGGGCAGGCGTTCGCGGTCCGGCCCACGGAACCGACCAAGCGATTCCCCCTCGGTCGTGGCGTGACCATCCCCGGCGGCGGCGGGTTCGGCGGGGGCGGTGGCTTCGGCGGTGGGACGCCGACCGCGGATACCGTGGGCACTGGTGGCACCCTGCTGACACACGCCGGCGTCGGCGCGCAGACCGGCGTCCTCACGACGCCCGACGGGCGCGCCGTGTTCGTGAGCGGACAGCGGACGTACGGCACGGAGTGGCACCGTCGGGCGCCGCGGCCGTTCGTCGACCGCATCGAGATCGAAACCGGTGCGCGATCGCGCGTCCTCGACAGCCCGGCCGACGTGTTCGAGCGGCTCGTGGCCCCGCTTGACGATGAGCTCCGCGAGGTCATCGTGACCCGGCAGTCGCCGACGCTGATCGAGGATAGCTGGCGACGGGACACGCGGACCGGCGCCCTCACGCGGCTCTCGACCGCCGTCGACGCGGCCCCGCAGGTGACGCAGGCGGTGCGGAAGCTCATCCGCGTGACCCGCCCGCGCGACGGCCTGCAGATCTGGACGAAGGTCGTGCTGCCGCGCACGTACCAGGCCGGCGTCACCCCCGGCGTCCTCTGGTTCTATCCGCGCGAGCACACGTCGATCGAGGCGTACGAGAAGACCCGCTGGAGCACGAACATCAACACGTTCCCTGCGGTGCCCGCGTCCCGCCCTGCCACCGCGACCGAGGTCTGGGTCGCCGCCGGCTACGTCTTCATCGAACCCGACCTCCCGATCCTCGGCGACTCGGGCCGGATGAACGACAACTACACGCGCGACCTCAAGGAAAGCCTCGACGCGGTGATCGATGCGCTCGTCGACTCCGGCTTCGTCCGGCGCGACAACATCGGGCTCGGCGGCCACAGCTACGGGGCCTTCAGCACCGTGAACGCGATGACGCTCGTTCCGTACTTCAAGGCGGGGATCGCCGGTGACGGGATGTACAACCGGTCGCTCACCCCCTTCGGCTTCCAGAGCGAGCGGCGGAGCTTCTACGAGGCACAGGCCACCTACCTCGATATGTCGCCCTTCTTCCGGGCCGACAAGCTGAGCGGGGCGCTGCTGCTCTACCACCATCTCGAGGATCAGAACACCGGGACCGCGCCGATGAGCTCGATCCGGCTGTTCAACGCCCTGCAGGGGCTCGGGAAGCAGGCGGCCCTCTACCTGTATCCGTACGAGGACCACTCGGTGATGACCTACGCGAGTGACCTCGATCAGTGGGCGCGCTGGATCGCGTGGTTCGACACCTACCTCACGGGGGCGCGCCGCTAGCGGCCCCGTCGCGTGCGACGTGTCGGCCCGGGCAGAACGGGTCGACGCGTCAGGGGGGCGGCGGCGCGACCGGGAAGGTGATCCGGAGCGTCTCACCGGGGGGGGTGGCCCGCCACGCCTCCAGGAGCGCCCCCTGCAGCCGCCCGATGGCGGCGAGCTGATCGTCACGAACCGCCTGACACGGGGCACGCCCCGTGCGTGCCGCCTCGAGGGCGAGCGCCTCCGCCAACGCCTCGGCATCGACGGCAATCGCGCGTTCGATGTGCCCGACCACCTGCTCGACGCAGAGCGCCGCCGCCGGCAGACGCTTCACGACGCCGGCGGAGGCGAAGTCATCGATGTCCCACCCCTGCGCGATCAGGCCGAAGAACGCGTCATCGACGCCGAGGACGCTCTCGACCGCGCAGTGGGTGAGGTCGTGCGTCGGGAGGAAGGGGTGGACGCGCGCCCAGGTCCGCGTTCCATCCACGCGGACGCACGCGAGACTCGGTCGTCCATCCGAGGTCCGCTTGAGCTCGATGCGCAGGGTGCGCCGGACAGGCGTTAGGTCGCCGTGAAGGACGGTGCGTTTAGGCGCCATCCTCGGGAACCTAGACCCGCCGCCGCCACCCCACCAGCACATCGCGGGGCGGCCTATATTCCCCGCTATGTCCGCCCCCCCGATCTATCTCGACCACGCCGCCACGACCCCGGTTCGTGCCGAGGTCTTCGACGCGATGTCGCCGTTCTTCGGCCCGCGATTCGGCAACCCCTCCTCCGCGCACCGCTGGGGGCGTGAGGCCCGCGCCGCGCTCGACGAGGCCCGGGAGCGCGTGGCGCAGTGCCTCGGCGCCGCACCGGACGAGGTCTGCTTCACGAGCGGCGGGACCGAGTCGGACAACCTCGCCGTCCTCGGCGCCTGGCGCGTGCTCCGGACGCAGGGAAAGCGCGCGGTCGTCACCTCGCCGACGGAGCACAAAGCCGTCCTCGTCGCGGCGCATCAGGCGGCCAAGGAGGGCGCCGAGGAACGCCTCCTCCGCATCGACGCTACCGGGCGCATCGACCTCGCCGAGGCGAGCATCACCCTCGGCACCGACACGGCCGTCTGCTCGCTGATGTGGGTGAACAACGAGACAGGGGTCGTGCAACCGATCGCCGAGCTCGCCGCGCTCGCGAAGGCGCAGGGCGCCCTCTTCCACACCGATGCCGTGCAGGCCTTCGGGAAGGTCGAGGTCGACGCGCGTGCGATTCCCTTCGACTTCGCCTCCGTCAGCGGGCACAAGGTCGGCGCGCCGAAGGGAATCGGGGCCTTCTACATCCGACGCGGGACCCCCCTCGAGCCCCTCTTCTTCGGCGGCTCGCAGGACCGCGGCCGCCGCCCCGGCACCGAGAACGTCGCCGCCGCCGTCGGGCTCGCCCGCGCGATGGAACTCGCAGTCCTCGAGCGCGAGGCGCACTGGCGGACCTTCGAGGCGATGCGCGACGCGCTGCAGGCCGCGCTCGAGGCGAAGGTGCCCGGGCTCGTCGTCCACGGCGGCGCGGCGCCGCGCGCGCCGCACATCTTGAATGTCTCCGTCCCCGGCACCGACTCCGAGTCGCTGCTGATGGCGCTCGACCTGCAGGGTGTCGCCGCCTCCAGCGGCTCCGCGTGTCAGAGCGGGAGCATCACGCCGTCGCACGTGCTCTCCGCGATGGGCGTCGCACCGGACCTCGCGAACGCCGCGATCCGGATGAGCTTCGGCGCGCTGAATGGGCCCGACGACGTGGCGCGCGTGGCGGAGCTCTTCCCCGCCCTCGTCGCCAAGGCCCGCGGGCTCGCCGGCGTCGCGTGACCCGCGGCCGTGTCCTCGTCGCGATGTCCGGCGGCGTCGACTCATCGGTCGCCGCCGCGCTCCTCGTGCGGCAGGGCTACGACGCCGTCGGCGTCACGATGAAGCTCTTCCACGACGGCGGGGAGATCCCCGACCGTCCGTGCTGTTCGCTCGACAGCGTGAACGATGCCCGGCGCGTCGCTGAATCCCTCGGCATCCCGCACTACGTACTCAACCTGCAGGACGAGTTCGGACACGACGTCGTCGCGGACTTCGTCGCCGAATACGCCGCGGGGCGCACACCGATCCCCTGCGTGCGCTGCAACACCTTCACCAAGTTCCGCGACCTCCTCGCGAAGGCCGACGCCATCGACGCCCGCTGGATCGCGACCGGCCACTACGCCCGCCTCGCCGATGGTCGGCTGCAGCGCGGGCGTGACGACGCCAAGGACCAGACCTATTTCCTCTGGGGGATCGATCGTGGCGTGCTCGATCGGCTGATTCTCCCAGTCGGGGACCTCACCAAGACGGAAACGCGAGCCGTCGCGCGCGAGCTCGGTCTCCTGACCGCCGAGAAGCCGGAGAGTCAGGAGATCTGCTTCGTTCCCGACGGCGATTATGTGAAGGTCCTCGAGCGCGAACTCCCCGCGGACGCGCCGGCGCTCTCGCCCGGCCCGATCGTCGCGCTCGACGGCACCGTCCTCGGCACGCACGACGGGTTCGCGCGCTACACCATCGGCCAGCGCCGCGGGCTCCCGGGTGGGCGTGCCGAGCCGCTCTATGTGGTCGCGCTGCGTCCAGATGATCGCGCGGTGGTCGTGGGACCGCGCGAGGCGCTGCTGGGCCGCGGACTCCGTGCGATGACGGTCCGATGGCTCGTGGACCCGGCGCCGGTCGTGGGGACCACGCTGCACGTGCGCGTCCGGCATCGGGCGACGCCGGTGGCCGGCACACTGCTCGCCGTTGACGGCGATGCGGTGGAGATCGCGCTGGAGACGCCGGTCCACGCCATCGCACCGGGGCAGTCGGCCGTCTTCTACGATGGCGACGTCGTCCTCGGCGGCGGCGTCATCGCCGCCGGTCGCCGTACCCTCCCCGTCCGCGCCGCCTAGTCGGCTCGCCTGAGCGAGTGGCCTGATCACGTCGTCGGATCGCGTCGCGCCACTGATGACAGCGCGCGTGCACCCGACCGCGCGCGATCAGAGCTCGAGATCCGCCGCCTCCGCGAACCGCCGCATCAAGTCGGCTTGCGCGTCGGTCAGCCGCTCCGGCGCGACGACCTTCGCCTCGATGAGCAGATCGCCCGTACGCTCGCCCGACACGATCCCCTGCCCCCGGATGCGGAAGCGCTTCCCGCTGGACGTCCCCGCTGGCAGCGTGAGCGTCACCTGACGCTCGTCGAGCGTCGCGACCGTGAGCTTCGTGCCGAGGGTCGCCTGCGCCACGTTGATGGGGACGATGCGGATGAGATCGAGGCTGTCACGGGTGAAGACCGGATCGCCCTGCACCTGAATCGTGATGACGAGGTCGCCGGCGGGTCCACCGCGACGCCCCGCTCCACCCTGCCCCCGCAACTTGATGCGTGACCCGGACTCACTCGCCGCCGGGATGGTGACGAGGATCTTCCGATGGGCCCCATCGAGCTCGAACTCAAGGGGAACCTTCCCGCCGCGCGCCGCGGTGCGGAACGGCACCTCGAGCGTGGTTTCGACGCTGCCGCCCTTCTGCGGGCCGGGCTGACGCGGCGCGCCGCCGCCGAACATCGACCCGAAGATGTCGCCGAGCCCACCGAGCCCACCGAGATCGAACTCCCCCATATCCGGCGGCATCCCGGGCGCGCCTGGCCCCGGACCGCGGCGGCTGCCCCCACGGGGGCGCGCGAACCCCTCGAATGCGCCGAGGCGGCGCATCTCGTCGTACTCCGCCCGCTTCTTCGCGTCACCGAGCGTGGTGTAGGCCTCGGAGATCGCCTTGAAACGTTCCGCTGCCTTCGCGTCGCCGGGGTTCGTGTCGGGATGGAACTGCTTGGCGAGCCGCCGATACGTCTTCTTGATCTCGTCGGCGGCCGCGGTGGGGTTCACCCCGAGCACGGCGTAGAAGTCCGGTTGGGCCATCGGCGAGCGCGGGCCTCGCTCAGCCGTTCCACTGCCGCACGACCACGCGCGCCGGACGCAGCAGCGTCCCGGCGAGGACGTACCCCACCTGATACACCTGCGCGACGGTGCCGTCCTCCTCGGCCCGCTCGGCGGGCGCGGTCGTGAGCGCCTCGTGCCGCGCGGGGTCGAAGGGCTGCCCCACTGGATTCACGACCTCGAGGCCGTGCCCGGCGAGCGACTTGAGGAGATTCCGCTCGACCAACGCGACACCGTCGACGAGCGTCCGTGCGTCGGTCGTCGCCGGATCGACGTGCGCGAAGCGCGCGATGTCGTCGATCGTATCGAGGATCCCCTTGAGCAGATGGCTCATCCCGCGGTGCTCGGCTTCCTGCCGATCCTTCGCCGCACGGCGACGGAAGTTCTCGAACTCGGCATAGAGGCGGAGATACTTGTCCTTCTGCTCGGCCACCTGGGCGGCGAGGGCCGCCGTGACGAGCCCCGCCTCCTCGTCGCTCGCCTGCAGGACGTCGGAGACGTTCCCCTCGGCGCCGGTCGCCGTCATCTCATCGGCCGGCGAGGGCAGGCTCGACTCGTCGGCATCGGTGGTGGTGTGTTCGCCAGTCATCCGAGAAATCTCACGGGGAGGCCGCTGCAGGGGCAATCGGGGCATCCCGAAGCGCCTGTCGGAGGAGCGCCAGGGCCAGTTGGGCGCTCCGCTGCCGGATCTCCCCCCGGTCGCCGATCGTGACGGTGCGACGGCTCTGGACGACCCCGGCGACATCCACCGCGACGCAGACGGTCCCGACCGGCTTCTCGGGGGTGCCGCCCCCCGGACCGGCGATCCCGGTGATGCTGACGCCGACCTCAGCGCCGATCCTTGCCCGCGCCCCCGTCGCCATCTCCCGCGCCACCTTTTCGCTGACAGCGCCGACCGCCGCCAGCGTCCCGGGTGCGACGCCGAGCGCCGAGACCTTCACCGTGTTGTCGTAGGCGATCACCCCGCCGAGCATCACATCACTCGCGCCAGGCACCGCGGTGAGACGAGCACCGAGCCCGCCACCGGTGCAGCTCTCCGCCACGGCGACGCGCCATCCCCGCGCCCGCAATCCCTCAAGGCAGACCGCCGCGAGATCGGCGTCACCTTCCCCGTAGACCCAGCGGCCGATCCTCTCACGAAGCGCCGCCGCCGCCGCACCGAGCCGCGCGTCCGCGTCGGCGGCAGGTACGCCTCGGATCGTGCATCGCAGGTCGACGCCCTCCCAGCCGGGCAGGAAGGCGAGCGCGACGCCCAGCAGATCCTTCGCGAGGTCCCCGAGCGCGTCGGCGAGCGCCGACTCCGCGATCCCCGTGGTCCGCAGCGTGTGCGAGCGGATCACGGCGCCCCCCGCTCCACGGGCACGGAGCCGCGGGAGGAGCGCATCCTCGCTCATCCCGCGGAACTCGCGCGGCACGCCGGGGAGCATCGCCACCCAGCGCCCCCGCTCGTCCTCGAGCCAGATCCCCGGCGCGGAGCCGTGATGGTTCTCGAGGATCATCGCCCCGTCGGGGATCATCGCCTGGTTGCGATTCGTCATCGGGAGCGGGCCCGGCCAGCCGCGAGCGGCCCACCGCGCCTCGAGCGAGGCGAGGATCGCCTCATCGAGTCGCATCGCCCGCCCGAAGAGCGCGGCGATGCTCGGCTTGGTCAGGTCGTCGGCGGTGGGACCGAGTCCACCGCTCGTGATGACCGCGCCGGTCCGGTCGAGCGCCTCGCGCACCGCCGCGGCGATCTCCGTCGCCCCATCCCCCACCGTAGCGCGCCGGACGACACGGATCCCCTCAGCCGCCGCCCGACGGGCGAAGGCGGCGGCATTGGTGTCGATGGTGAAGCCGAGCAGCAGCTCGTCGCCGATCGAGACGAGTTCGACGTCCATGGGACGGAGCCTCAGCCGACGCGCGGTCGGCGGAAGAGGTCGCGGTGGCGCCGCAGGTAGTCGGCGAGCGAGACAAGGGTGAGCACGAAAGCCACGGTCATCGTCACAAGGCCGATGAGACCGAGGAGATTCGCGAGGAACGTCGGGAGGGGTCCGTGCCACACGTTCCGGTCGAACGCCAGCTTGGCCCAGAACCAGCAGTAGGCCACGCCGAGCCAGGTGTACTGGAACCCCGCCTTCCACTTGCCGAGCCGTTGCGCCGCGACGACGACGCCGCGGGCCTGCGCGAAGGCGCGGAACCAGGTCATGAAGACCTCGCGCCCGACGATGAGGACGAGCACCCACCACGGGAACCAGATCGGGTCGAGGCCCCACGTGGTGAACGCATACGCGCTCCGCTCGGCGACGGCCGGCAGCCGCGCGAGGAGGGGATCATCGGGACGCGCCTGCAGGAGGAACATCGGGATGAACGTCCCGATCAACAGCAGTTTATCCGCGAGAGGGTCGAGCACCTTTCCGAGGTCGGTTACCAGACCACGCTCGCGCGCGATCTTCCCGTCCCAATGGTCGGAGATCGCCGTCACGAGATAGAGCGCGAACGCGGCGAAGCGGACGCGGACCGACGGGATGAAGGGCAACAGCGCCAGTAGCGGCGCGGCGACGATGCGCGCTGCCGAGATGGTGTTCGGGACGTTCACGCGCGCCCGCCGGGGCGCCCGCCGTTGATCGCACGGGCCGAGGAGGTGATCATCGGCATTGACGGTCCTCCGGAGTGAGGCGGGGGGCGCGCGACGCGCGGTGGCTCACATCACCCTCCGCGCCGAGAAGGCCTGCGCGATCGTCCCACCGTCGGCGTATTCGAGGTCACCGCCCATCGGGAGGCCGCGGGCGAGTCGGCTCACGGTGACCCCGGTCGCACGGACCTGCTCCTGCACATAAAGCGCGGTCGCCTCCCCTTCGAGCGTCGCGTTGGTGGCGACGATCACCTCGCGCACCGCGCCCCCCTCGAGCCGGCGGACGAGTGCCCCGACGGTGAGATCCGACGGGCCGATCCCGTCGAGCGGCGCGAGCCGCCCCCCGAGCACGTGGTACCGTCCGCGAAATTCCCCCGTCCGCTCGATCGCGGGGAGGTCGGAAGCCTCCTCGATCACACAGAGCAGCGTGGCGTCACGGCGCGGGTCGGCACAGATCGCGCAGCGCTCCCCCTCGGTGAGATTGAAGCACTCGGCGCACGGGCGCACACGCTCCGTCAGCGCGACCAGCGCCTCGGCGAGCCGTCGACTCTGCTCGGCTGGCTGCTTGAGCAGGTGATACGTGAGCCGCACGGCCGACTTCCGCCCGATGGTCGGGAGGCGCGAAAGCTCGGTGACCAGCGCGTCGATTGCGGACACGGCCGTCAGAACGGGAGCGGGAACGGCAGGTTCCCGAGACCGAGGCCACTGGCCAGCCGCTGCATCTCGGCCTCGGCCTGCTCGCGTGCCTTCCGCTGTGCATCCTGTGTGGCGACCGCGACGAGGTCCTCGAGCATCTCCACGTCGCCGCCTTGCACCGTGGCTGGGTCGAGGCGCACCGACTGCATCGTCCCGCGTCCGTCGACGGTGACGGTGACGAGCCCACCCCCCGCCGAGCCGGTAACACTGATCCGCTGCAGCGACTCCTGCAGCTCCCGCATCTTGCCCGAGACCTGCTGGGCGGCCTGCATCATCTTCAGGAAATCCATCGGCGTCAGTCCAGGAGCTCAAGGTCGAGGGCATCCACCGCGGCATCGAGAAGCGGGGACTGCCGGCGCAGCATCGCCATCCGGTCCGCCTTCACCGCCTCTTCGTTGAGCCGTCGGGGCGCGCGATCCCCCTCGGCCGCGACGAGCGTCACCGCCAAGGCTCGCGCATCGGGGAAGCGATGCTGCAGCGCGGCGAGCACCACCGCCTCCCCGCGCCGGAGGACATCGGCGTGCGCCTCAGACCCCACGGTAATCGTGACGAGGCCCTGTGCGGTGACCGCGCTCGGCGTCGCGTGCGCGAGGGTACTGGAGAGCAGGAGAGCGCCGTGCGCCCCCTGCACCCGATCCACGACCGCATCCCAGTGCTCGGCGAGCCGATTGAGGTCGAGCGCCATCGCCCCCTCGACGCGCGCCGGCGCCGCATCGGCGATCTCCGGCGTCCGCGGCGCGGGCGCCGGCCGACTCGGCGCCGAACGTGTCTCCAGCTCCGGCGCCGCCCGCTGGGCCGGCGCGGCGGTGCGCTCCGGTGGGGCCGCGCGCCGCGAGGGCGCGGGAGCGGACGTCCCCGTCGCGATTCCCGAGGGCGGCGTGGCGCCCGCACCGGCACCATCCCCCACCCCACGCAGGACTGACTCAAGATCGAGCGTCCGATCCATCAGGGCGAAGCGCACGAGCAGCGTCTCGAAGAGCAGCTGCGGCTGGCCGCTGCGGCGCACCTGCGGCTCGATCTCGGCCGCCAGATGCAGCATCCGGAGGAGGTCTCCCGCGTGGAAGCGCGGCGCCTGCGCCGCCAACGCCTCACGGACGCGGTCCGAGAGGTCGGGGAGCGCCCCGCCGAGGACGACGGCGAGCTGCGCGCGGAGGAGCTCGGCGAAGTCCACGAGGAGCACCGCGAAATCCACGCCGTGGTCGGCGAGCCGTCCCACCGCACCGAAGACGTCCGCCGCGCGTCGCTCCGCCACCAACGCCAGCAGGGCGAGGTGTTCGTCCTCGTGCACGAGCCCGAGCGCGTCGCGGACCCGCTCGGCGGTGAGCGCGCGCCCCCCGAGCGAGAGGGCCTGGTCGGTGAGCGAGAGGGCGTCGCGCATCGACCCATCCGCGGCGCGAGCAAGCATCGCGAGCGCCTCCGCGTCGGCGGTGACCCCCTCTGCCTCAAGCACCGCCGCGAGCCGGCTCCGCACATCGGCGGGACCGATCCGGCGGAGGTCGAACCGCTGCACGCGCGAGAGTACCGGTGCGGCCGCCTGCTGGATCTTCTGCGGCTCCGTCGTCGCGAAGACGAAGACCACGCGCGGCGGCGGCTCCTCGAGCACTTTGAGCAGCGTGTTCCAGGCCTCACGCGTGAGCATGTGGGCCTCGTCGATGATGTAGACCTTGTAGCGCCCCGCACCTGAGGGCGCGTACATCACGCGCTCCCGCAGCTCCCGCGCGTCGTCGACGCCGCGATTGGAGGCGGCATCCATCTCGACCACATCGAGCGAGGTACTCCCGCCCCAGATCCGCTCACAGCAGGCGCAGCGGCCGCACGGCTCGTGATCGGGAGACGGCGCCTCGCAATTGAGCGCCATCGCGAGGACACGCGCGAGCGTCGTCTTCCCGGTGCCACGCGGGCCACAGAACAGGTAGGCCTGCCCGAGCCGGTCGGCGGCGATCGCGTTGCGCAGCGTCGTCGCCACGTGCGACTGCACCGCCACCTCGGCGAACCGACGGGGCCGATACTTCCGGGCGAGCGCGAGGGACATACCGGAAGATAGCCGCCCCCACGGGGGGCCGGAACGACTCGCGCGGGGGACCGCCGGTGACCGGCGATCCTCCCGCGCGAGAGTGCCCCAGGCCTGACGGAGCGACGGCGGACACCACGTACCGTTGCTGCCTTTCGGCCCTGGCGGAGTTGGCGGGCTGACGCCCTCCGGGACCTGGGACATTCGGAGACTAACGGAGCGGATCCTGCGGGACAATCCGGTCGCCCCCGTGGACCCGCGCGCCCCAGCCGGCCTCGCGGCGCTGGGGGAGCGCCTCAGGGGCGGAGCGCCTCCGCCAGCACCTCGCCGGCGCGCGCCACCGCCACGTCATCCACGTCGAGGTGCAGCACGCACCGGACCCGGGTCGCGTGCCACGGCGTGCAGAGCACCCCGAGCGCCTTCGCCCGCTCCACGACGCCCATCGCCGTCTGCCCGGCGACGAGATCGAGCATCACGATGTTCGTGTCGGGCGGGACGACCTCGACCCCCGGGACCGCGGCCAGCCGGGCGGCGAGATGCCGAGCCCGCGTGTGATCCTCGTGCAGACGGGGGAGATGCTGCTCGAGACCGTGCAGTGCCGCCGCCGCGAGGATCCCCGACTGACGCATCCCGCCGCCGAACCGCTTCCGCACCTCCCACGCACGCCGCATCGGCCCCGCGTCCCCGACGAGACACGCCCCGACGGGCGCCCCGAGCCCCTTCGAGAACGAGACCATCACGGTCGCGGCACAGGCGGCAAAATCAGCGAGAGACGTGCCGGTCGCGACCGATGCGTTCCAGAGCCGGGCGCCGTCGAGGTGGAGGGGGATCCCGAGCTCATCCGCGACGGCACGGATGGCCCGGAGCTCCGCGAGGGGCGTCACCATTCCGCCCGCACCGTTGTGCGTGTTCTCCGCGCAGACGAGGCTCGCGCGCGGCGCGTGGACCGACGCGGGCCGAATGGCGGCGCGCAGGGCGTCTGCGGTCAGCACCGGCCCGCCGCGGACGGCGCGCACCTGTAGCCCGGCCAGCGCCGCCGTGCCGGCGATCTCCCAGTTCACGATGTGCGAGTCGTCGTGACAGAAGACCTCGGTGCCCGGCTCCCCGAGGAGCCAGAGCGCCGCCTGGTTCGCCATCGTCCCGGTCGGGAAATAGAGCGCGGACGGCTTACCGAGCCGCGCCGCCACCTGCGCCTCCAGCCGACGGACGGTCGGGTCGCCGTCGAGGACGTCGTCGCCCACCTCGGCCTCGGCCATCGCCCGGCGCATCGCCGGCGTGGGCTTGGTGACAGTATCGCTGCGGAGATCGATCATCGTGGCGGCCCCTCATCCTCGGGCGGAAGGTCGCGCGGCATCACGATCGCACGCGTCGCGCGCTTCACGAGGCCGGAGAGATTGAGCTCGAGCGTCGTCGCCCGGTCCACCTGCAAACGCGGCCGCATCGGCAGGGCCCCGCCTTGAATCAGCCGGACCTCGGCGACGTACGCCACCTCCGCGCCCACGATGAAGACGAGCGCGGCGTAATACGTCCAGAAGATCACCGTGAAGACCGCACCAAGTGTCCCGGTGTAAAGCGACTCCGGGGGGTGCGCGATGGTGAGATACGAGAAGACGGCGCGCGCGAGCTCGAAGAGCGCCGAGGCCGCGAGCGCGCCAGCGAGGACCGGCTTCCACGGGATCCGACGCGCGGGGATCCACCGATACAGCGCGGTGAACGCGCCGACCACGATGGCGAGCGAGAGCGCGCGGTTGACCGCGTACGCGATGCCGCTCGTCACCTGCGAGAGCACGCCCATGCCCTGCAACGCGGAGCCGAGGCGTCCGGTGGAGACCGCGATCCAACCGTTCACGAGCACCCACGCCGAGAGGAGGAGGAGTGCGACCCCGAGGAGCACGAGGTCGAAGAGCTTCCCCTGCACGAAAGTGCGCTCCTTGCCGTGCATGAAGACGAAGGCCATCACCGCGCGCAGCGTCGCGAAGAGGCGCATCGAAAACCAGACGAAGGTGAGCGCCGCGCCGACCCCGACCACGGTGCTGGTGCGCGCGACATCGTTCAGCACGGGGTCGAGGATCGACCCCCCCCCCCCGCCCACGGAGGGGAAGATGCCGGCGAGCGCCCCCTGCACGACCGGCTCAATCCGTTCCGGCGACTGTTGCAGCAACGCCCCGAGCCCGGCGGCGAGGAGCATCACGAAGGGGACGCCGGCGAGCAGGACCGCGAACGCGACGCCACCCGCGAGGAACGTCGCATCATCCGCCTCGATCCGACGCCATACCTCCCAGAGGAACCGCCGTTGACGCTGGAGCACGCGCCCTACTCGCCCGCCTCGGCATCATCTGGGGCCGCCTCGATCGCGCTCGCCCGGCCTGGCGCGAGCCGCGGGACCATCGGCCCCGTGACGAGCCGCCGGACCGCCGGTCCCGTCCCCCGTACCGCGAGCTGCTCGAAGAGAAACGCGAACTTCGCATCATACGCCGCCGCGATCCGCGCCTTCAGATCCGCCGGCAGGTCCCAGAGGGCGCGCTTGAACGGCCCGAACGCCTTCTTCCGCGTCTTGTAGAAGAACTGCTCGTCGGAGTCGCCCGCCTTCCGCTCCTCGCCCGCGTTGACCGTGAGCCAGGCGTAGATCTCCTCGCGGAGCACCTCAGGGAGGAGATCATACAACATGTTCTGGAAGCCCGTCGCGAGATGAATCTCCGCCGTCTCCGTCGTCGGGAAGTGATGGAACGCCCCATCGGGCAGCGTCGAGGCACCGTGCTGGACGGCGCCGGCGAGCCCGTACCGCTCCCGCGAGACGCGCGAGAGATCCTCGAGCGTCTTGAAGTCGAGTGCGACGTCCGCGATCGAGCCATCCGGCAGCACGACCCCGCCGTGCGATGTCCCCGACTGCACCGAGATCTTCGACAGACCAATCATCCCGGGGGCCTGCGCCTGCAGGCTACGCACGTAGCCGCCCATGAACGCCTCGAGCTCCGCCACGGTCGAGTTCTCCGTCCCCACCTCGCCAATCTCGCCACCAAGCGAGATGGTGACGCCCGCCGGCTCGAGCGCACGCACGTGGCGCGTCAGCTCGACCCCGACCTCGAAGTTGAGGCGCTGCTGCGCGTCGAGCGTCGGATGTGCCAACTCGACGAGCGTCGAGGTGTCGAGGTCGATGTTGTAGAACCCCGCCGCAATCGCCTCGGTCGCGAGCAGCTTCACCGCGAGCACCTCGGCGGCCGCATCGACCTTGTACTTCTTCGCGTTCACCTGGAAGTGGTCGCCCTGGATGAATACGGGGCCGCGATATCCCTCGCGCAACGCCGCCGCGAGCGCCACCGCCACGTACTCTGCGGGGCGCTGCTCGGTGTATGCGATCTCTGAGCGCGCGATCTCGAGGATGAATGCACCGCCGTCCATCGCGCGCGCGGTCCGGAAGATGGCGCGCATCGTGTCGTAGGACGGGCCACGGATGTTCATCGCCGGGACCGTGACCGGCGGGATCTCCCCGCGCCCGCGCGCCATATACACGTCGTGGATCGACGCCGAGAAGGTCCCGACGGCCCGTGCCCCCTCCCAGATCACCCACCGCGCCCACTCACGCTCGGGCTCGTCACCGAAGACCGCCAGGCGCACGAGCGCATCGATCGCTGACGGGATCGCGCCCTCGTCACGCAGCGTGACGACAGCGTCGGTGACGTGGAACGCCGGCTCGGCGGCCGAACGGACGGAAGCGGGGAGTGACGACATGCAACGGAGGGCGAGAAGGTGGGACGGCGAGGCGGCACGCGAGGCCTCGCGGCGGTGGAATCTCGGCAATCTGCCGGACCCCCCGAGCGGGGGCAACGCGTCAGAGCACCCAGTCGGGGTCGGCAGCAGGTAACGCCTCCCAAGTGGCCCGCATCTGTGTCCACCCGGGGTGCCCGAACTGATAGTAGGTGAGCTGCTTGCCGAGTTCCACGCCGGGCTGATCGAGGGGATCCACCCCGTACAGCTGCCCGGCGTAGATCGTCGCCAGCTCGAAGAAGACGAAGAGCCCACCGAGATGCCACGCATCGGCACGCGTCACACGGAGCGTCATCGTCGGCCGCCCCATCGTCGCCAAGGCGCCGGCCGTTGCGCGGCACTCGGCACGGAGGAGCTCGCCGAATCCGCGCCCACCGAGGTAGGTGAGTTCGGCCGGCCCGTCCGCGCCGACGGTGGGAATCACGAGTTCGCCTCCCTCGGACTCCTCCACGTCAAGGAAGGTGACCGTCTTGTCGATCGGCCCCTCCATGAAGAGCTGCACCTGCGCGTGCTGATCGGTCGCGCCGACCGCGACGATCGGCGTCGGCCCCACGTGCGCGCCCGCGGGCGTCCGCTTGCCGAGGCTCTCCGCCCAGAGCTGCACGAACCAGGGCGCGAGGTCGCGGAAGGCATCCGAGTACGGCATCAACACGTGCATCCCCTGCCCGGCTTCCATCTGCGCGCGCCACTGCAGCGCGGCGAAGGCGAGTGCCGGGTTCTCACGCAACGTCCCGTGCGCGCAGCGGTCCCGCATCGCCATCGCCCCATCCACCAGCCCGTCGACGTCGAGCCCGAGGAGCGCCGCCGGGACCAAGCCCACGGGCGTCAGCACGGAGAAGCGCCCGCCGACGTTTGGTGGGATCGAGAAGACGGGGATCTCGTCACGCGCCGCGATGGGACGCAACACCCCCTTCGCCGGATCGGTCACGAAGGCGAGCGCGTCCTTGGGGGCGATCCCCTCGGCGTCGAGGCGCGCGCGGATCAGCAGGTACTGCGCCATCGTCTCCGCCGTGCTCCCTGACTTCGAGATGACGAGGACCCGTGTGCGCCGGAGGTCCACCTGATCGAGTACACCGCGGACGCCGCGCGGATCGACATTGTCGAGGACGTGCAGCCGCGGCCGGCCGCCGCGCTGTGCCACCGTGCGCGCGTTCCAGTCCCGCGGGAGGAGCGCGGTCCGCAGGGCGACGGCGCCGAGCGCCGACCCGCCGATTCCGAGGACCACGACATCGTCACAGGTGCCGTCGACCGAGCGCGCCCAGGCGAGGACGCGGGCGCGCTCCTCCGCCTGCGCCTCGAACTCGCGGAAGCCGAGGATGCCCCGGGCCGCGTCGGCGAGGAGGCCGGTGTGCGCGGCCTCAAGGCGAGGGGCGAGGGCGGCAAGCCCCTCGTCGGTGAGTCCCGACGGGACGGCGCGGCGGAGCATGCCGGTGACGTCGAGGCGGATGGTCATGCGGGGGCGATCTCCACGGTGAGGCCGTCGTGGGCCGGGGTGATGCCGGCCGGGAGCGACGCCGCGAGCTCGGCGTGCCCCGTCCGGTGCGTGAGGTGCGTCAGGTACGTCTGCGCCGCGCCGATGCGCTGGGCCGCCGCGACGGCCTCGTCGATCGACAGGTGCGTGGGATGCGACGTCCGGAAGAGCGCGTTCAGCACGAGCACCCGGACGCCGACGAGCGCCGCGAACGCGGCCTCGGGGAGGGCTTTCGCATCGGTGACGTAACCAAGGGCGCCGATGCGGAACCCAAGCACGCGCTGTGCGCCGTGCGGCACCTCGAAGGGGAGGAGCTCGAGCGCCCCGATGCGCGTCGGCACTCCTGGCGTGAGCGGCCGAGCGACCCCCTCGGGCTTGCTCGTCCCAGGGAGCGGACGGATGGCGTCGTCGAAGATGTACGGGAAGCGCGTCGTCAGCGCCGCGAGGGTCTCGGGCGCCCCGAAGATCGGGAGGCCACCGGGCCGGCGCACCGAGATCGCCCGAAGGTCGTCGATGCCGTGCGTGTGGTCCGCGTGCTCGTGCGTGTACGCCACGGCATCGACGTCGTGGATCCCCGCGGCGAGGAGCTGCAGTCGCAACTCCGGCGGTGTGTCGAGCAGGAGACGCGTCCCCGCCGACTCCACCGCCGCCCCCACGCGCGTCCGACGGTCCCGCGGGTCCGTCGACGTGCAGACGGCGCAGTCGCACCCCACCTGCGGGACACCGAAACTCGTGCCGGTCCCCAGGAAGGTGAGCCTCACACCGTCTCGACTTTCAAGAGGTTCGTCGTGCCCGGGACATTGAACGGGACACCGGCGGTGACCACGAACGGCTCCCCCGCCTCGGCGAGGGCATGCTTCCGGAGGAGCATCCGCGTGACGGGAATCATCCCTTCGTACGAATCCATCGTCTGCACCAGGAGCGGGATGACGCCCCACACGAGCGCGAGCTGACGATACGTGCGCGGCTGATCGGTGAGCGCCACGATGCGGCCCTGCGGGCGCCGCCCGGCGACGATGCGCGCGGAGAATCCGCTCTTGGTGAAGACGACGATCGTATGCGCCCCCAGGAGCCGCAGCGCGGTGACGGAGGCGGAGGCGATGGTCTCCTCGACCGTGGCGGAGCCGGGATGCACCCGATCGAGCCCTTGGCCGCGTGTGACCTCCGCCGCCTCCGCCGCGGTGGCGATCCGACGCATCGCCCGCACCGCCTCCACCGGATGCGCGCCGGCCGCCGTCTCCGCGGAGAGCATCACCGCGTCGGTCCCGTCGAGAATCGCGTTGGCGACGTCACTCGCCTCGGCGCGCGTCGGACGGGTGTGCTGGATCATCGACTCGAGCATCTGCGTCGCCGTGATCACCGGGCGGCCATAGCGCGCCGCGAGCGAGATGATCCGCTTCTGCTGCAGCGGGACATCCTCGAACGGAAGCTCCACCCCGAGGTCGCCGCGCGCGACCATCACCGCGTCAGTCGCCTGCAGGATCTCCTCGATCCGCTCGAGCGCCGAATCCTTCTCGATCTTCGCGACGAGGAGCATCCCGGCGGGCACTAGGCTGCGGAGGAGCCGGAGGTCGTCGGCGCGGCGCACGAAGCTGAGCGCGAGGTAGTCGAGGTCCTGCTCGACCGCGAAGACGACGTCGGCCCGGTCCTTCTCCGTGAGCGAGGGCGCCGAGACGTCGACGCCAGGCAGGTTCATCCCCTTGTTGGAGGTGAGGCGCCCACCGACCGTCACAATGACGTGCACCCGATCCCCTTCGATCCGCTGCACCTCGAACGCCAGGAGCCCGTCGTTGACGAGGATGGTCGCCCCCACCTGCACGTCCCGCGCGATGTCGTCGTAGGTCACCGGCACGTCCTCGCCGGTCGCGTGCGCCTCGGGGACGAAGGTGAGCGCCTGACCGGCGGTCACCTCGAACGGCTCCGGGAGGACCCCGATGCGGATGCGCGGCCCCTGAAGGTCGCCAAGGATAGCGACCGGGAGCCCGAGCGCGGTCGCCGCGGCGCGCACGTGCGCGATCGTCTGCGCGTGCTGCGCGTGCGTGCCGTGCGAGAAGTTGATCCGGCAGACGTTCACCCCGGCCTCGAGGAGGGCTCGGATCGCCTCCGGGGTGCTGGAGGCGGGGCCGAGGGTAGCGACGATCTTCGTGATGTCGTGGCGCATCGGGGGGGGAGAGAGAACGAGGGAGAGCGGCGTACCGCCGCCGCTCAGGGGGCGCCGAGGGCGGTGACCTTCGCGTCGAGACCGGCTATGAGGGTGTCGAACGACCGTTGGAAGGCGGTCAGCCCATCGGCGAGGAGCGTATCGGTGATCGCGTCGAGCGCGATCCCGAGCTCGGCGAGGTCGGCCAGCACGGCATCGGTGCCTTCCGGTTCCGCATCCACGGTACGCGCGACGAGTCCGTGATCGCGGAAGGCATCGAGCGTCGCAGGCGGCATCGTGTTGACGGTGTGCGGCCCGATCAGCTGCTCCACGTACAGGACGTCGCGGTAGGCGGGGTTCTTGGTCGACGTGCTCGCCCAGAGCGGACGCTGGACCTGCGCCCCGCGCGACGCGAGCGCCTCCCACCGCGGCCCGTTGAACCGCTCGGTGAACCGCCGGTAGGCGAGGCGGGCATTCGCGATCGCGGCTCGCCCCTGCAGGGCCGTGGCCCGCTCGCGCGGGAGCCGCCCCTCGGCGACGAGCCGGTCAAGCATCGGGTCAATCGCTGCGTCGACGCGGCTCACGAAAAAGGAGGCGACCGAGGCGACCCGCGCGAGATCCCCGCCCGCCGAGGCCCGCTGCTCCAGCCCGGTTAGATACGCCTCGACCACGCGGTCGTACGCCGCGACGGCGAAGAGCAGCGTGACGTTCACGTTCAGTCCGTCCGCGATGAGGCGCGTCAGCGCGACGCACCCCTCCGGCGTCCCCGGCACCTTGATCATCACGTTCGGCCGGTCGACGGTCTTCCAGAGGCGGTGCGCCTCTGCGATGGTCGCCTCCGCATCGTGCGCACTCCCCGGCGAGACCTCGATCGACACATATCCGTCCTGCCCGTTCGTTGCGGCGTATACGCCGGCGAAAGCATCACACGCGACGCGGACATCGTCGGTCTCGACGAGCTCGAAGAGTGTCCACGCGTCGCGCGCACCGGCCGCGATGGCGGCCGCGAGCTGCGCATCGTATGCCCGTCCGGTGGCGAGCGCCTTCTCGAAGATTGTCGGGTTCGACGTCATCCCGGTGAGAGCCTCTCCGGCGATCCGCTTCTCGAGCGTCCCGGAGCCGAGCATCGCCCGGTCGATGAAGTCGAGCCAGATGGACTGGCCAGCGGCGTGGAGGGCGTGCAACGGGGTCGGGGTCAACGGCATGCGATGGACGCGGTGGAGTGAGGAGTCTCAAAGCTCTCTCAATCTACCATGACCGAGCCCTCGACGCCCTCGGAAGGACCCGCACGATGCACTGTTTGCCGCGACCTGCCCTGCACGCCCCCTCCCTCGGCCGCCGCCGCGCATTCTGAGGCGCCGTGCCTCGTCCATCGAACCGCGGGGGCACACCGGTTCGGTGCACCCCGCGGCCTCCGCCGTCAGCGGACCGTCCACTCCGTCGAGAGCGTGAGCGTTCCCCAGAGAAGCGTCAGCGCGCCCCGCGCGGGCGCATCGGCGGCGGGGACGAGCGCGATCTGGAACGACTCGAGGGCAGACGGCCGCGTCGCCGCGGTGAGCACCACCCGGGCCAGATCCTTCGACGCGTCGTACTCGGTGCCCCACTGCCCCGTGTTGCGATTGATGATCAGGTAGTAGGTCCCACGCTCACGGATCGTGTAGAGCGAGTAGCTCCCCTTCGGCACGGCGGTCCCGCCGATCGTGAGGTCGACCTCGGTGGTGAGCGTCGTCGACGCGTTGGCCCCGGTGCGCCAGATCGTCCCGTCGGTCCCGAGCTCGGTCGGCACATTCCGCCCACGCGCGTGGGGCTGGCCATAATCGATCTTGATGGTGAGCGGCGTCGGGGCCGGCTGCCCCGCGACGCGCGGCGTGGTGAGCGTGACGACCGCCGTCGCCCGGGTGCTGGGGGCGGCGCTGAGCCGCGGGGCCTGCGCCCCGAGCGAGGTGACGGCGAACAGTCCGACGAGTCCGATGATTCCACGCATGACGATCTCCAAATGGAAGGGACGACAGAGGTGAACGACTGACTGGAAAATACCTAGACGGGTTCTATCAGTTCCACAGGTCCTGTCCAAAGGATTTTGCTGTATTCCTTGACACGACCTATCGATGTCCAGATATTTACCGATTATGACAGAGACCAGTGTCGACCCAATCCTTCACCCGATGCGCGTGGTCGCGCAACGGACCGGACTCACCCCGGACCTCCTGCGGGCGTGGGAGAAGCGCTACGGCGCCGTCGCGCCGGTGCGGTCGGCGGGTGGCCAGCGCCACTACACCGACGCCGACGTCGATCGCCTCCGCCTCCTGGTGCGCGCCCTCAAGGGTGGCCGACAGATCGGCCAGGTCGCCCGCCTCTCGGAGCGCGAGCTCCTCGCGATCGTCGAGGCCGATGAGCGCCAGGCCGAGCTGAATCGTGCCCCCTCCGGTGATGGGCCGGCCGTCGAAGGATTCCTTTCCAGCGCGCTGATGGCCGTCGAGCGATTCGACGCGTACGCGCTCGAGCAGACGCTCCGCGCCGCCGCCCTCCGGCTCCCCGCCGATGAGGTACTCGACCAGGTCATCGCCCCCCTCCTCTTCACCATCGGATCGCTCTGGCATCAGGGGCTCCTCCTCCCCGCCAACGAGCATCTGGCGAGTGCGACCATCCGGAAGGTGCTGACCTGGATGGGCGAGGCCTCCGCCCCACCGATGGGGGCGCCGGTCCTCGTGATCGGGACGCCGGCCGGCCAGCTGCACGAACTTGGCGCGATGCTCGCGGCGACGAGTGCCGGCGGACACGGTTGGCGCGTCGTCTACCTTGGCCCGAATCTCCCGGCCGAGGAACTCGCGCGTGCCGCTCAGGTCGCGCGGGCCGATGCCATCGCCCTCTCCGTGATCTATCCGATCGACGACCCGAAGGTCGCCGACGAACTCCGGCGACTCCGCCGACTCCTGCCCCCCAAAGTCTCCCTCGTGGTGGGCGGCGGCGGGGCAACGAGCTACACTGGCGTGCTTCGCGAGATCGGGGCCGTCACGATCGGTCCGCTCTCGGATCTCCGGCGCTGGCTGCGGGACGAGGGCCAGCGCATCCTCGCCGGCCAGCGCCCCGCGTAGCAGCACCCGCGGCGGCGCGCACCGCCGCAGCGCGTCACGTCGCGTCACGTCGCGTCACGTCGCGTCGCGTCCCGTCGGCCGCCGTGACGGGACACGCCCACACGGGCTCAGCGTGCCCCGTCGAGGTCCGCGATCGTCTTGGTGCTCGGCGCGCGCGTCCGCTGCAACCGCGCCGCCACCTGCTCCGCCTGTGTGAACACCCGGAGCACGTTCTCCCCCGCGAGCTTCCGCAGGTCGGCGTCGCTCCACCCGCGGCGCGCGAGCTCCGCGAAGAGCGCGGGGTAGCGCGAAACGTCCTCGAGCCCCTGCACCACGTCCTCGATCCCGTCGAAGTCGCCGCCGATCCCGACGTGATCCGCCCCCGCCACCCGCCGGATGTGCTCGATGTGGTCCGCCACCTGCGCGAGCGTCGCCCGCGGCGCCGTCGCGCCCGCGGGCCGCTGCGCCGCAGGGATCCGGTTCCACGCGATCACCTCCGGCGAGGTGAAGCCGGGCACGAAGGTGACCATCACGACGCCGCCGTTCGCCGGCAGGCGGCGCAGGATCGAGTCGGGGACGTTGCGCGGATGGTCGGCGATCGCGCGTGCGTTCGAGTGCGAGAAGATGACCGGCGCCTCGGTCACGTTCAGCGCGTCGCTCATCGTCGCCGGTGAGACGTGCGAGAGGTCGACGAGCATCCCGAGCCGGTTCATCTCGCGCACGACCTCTTCGCCGAAGGCGGTCAGGCCGTCGTGCCGCGCCGCGCCCGAGGCGGCATCGGCCCAATCGAGCGTCACGTTGTGCGTGAGCGTCATATAGCGAGCGCCGAGCGCATAGAACGCGCGCAGGGCGCCGAGGGAGTTCTCGATCGCGTGCCCCCCCTCCATCCCCATCACCGAGCCGATGCGCCCCCGCGCGAACGCTGCCCGGAAGCCGGCGGCGGTAGTGACGGGCTCAAACCGCGTCGGGTACTTCGCGACGACCCGCCGCGCGATGTCGATCTGCTCCAATTGCACCTTGGCGTAGCCCTGCGCCGCGATGCTGGAGTCCCCCGGGATGTACACCGACCAGAACTGCCCGCCCACACGGCCCGCGGCGAGCCGCGCGAGGTCGGTGTGGCCGGCGGTCGTCTTGGTGAGGTCATAGGCCTCGACGTCGCGCGGTGCGGTCTTGCTCTCGCGGATGGCCCACGGGAGGTCGTTGTGCCCGTCGATGAGCGGCGTCGTGCGCAGGACGCGGAGCGCCCGCGCGAGATGCGGGTCGGCCGGCGCCGCCGCGGGCTGCGCCGAGGCCTGTCGCGCGCCGACGCCGGCGAGGACAACAAGGAGGAGGACGGAGCGGAACGGACGCATCGGAACCTCAGGTGAAGGGCCGATGCAACCTATCGCCCTCGGGCTCGCTTCGCTCCCGATTGGTCAGCGGTGTACTTTAGAGTATCCACCTCACTCCCGTGCCCCACGACCATGCGACTTGCCGCCCTCGTCGTCCGCGCCCGCCCGGCCCTGCTCACCGCCCTCTTCCCTGCCGTGGTCGCGGCTCAGGCGCCGGCACCCACGGCCGCCCCCGCCGCTCCGAGCCGCATCGCCCGCGTCATCGTCACCCCCGCGCAGCGCGAGGTGGCGGCGGGTGACACGCTGCGCCTGCGCGCCGAGGCGCGCGACGCGAGCGGTGCCGTCGTACCGGGCGTCCAGTTCCGCTTCAGCGCGACCGGCGGCCGCTTCGAGGGGAACGTCGACCAGTCGGGGCTCGTGACGAGCGGGTCGACGGGGATCCTCCCCGTCGCGGTCGCGGCGATCCTGCCGGGCGAGCGCCCGGTGGTGGAGCGGCTCGACGTGCGGATGGTGGCCGGCCCTGCGGCGCGCATCGCGATCGTCCCGGCACCGGCGCGCCTCGCGCCGGGCCAGCGCATCCGCCTCACTGGCGAGGTCTACTCCCGCCTCGATGACCGACGCGGCGACCGCGTCACCTGGCGGTCGTCGAACCCGGCGGCGGTGCGGGTGAATGAGGCGGGGCTCGTCACGGCGGTCGCGGCGGGCCGCGCGACGATCACCGCCACGGTCGGCGCGGTCACGCAGACGCTCGCCGTGCAGATCGTGCCGAGCGCGATCGCGAGCCTCACCGTGACCCCGGGGATCACCGAGGGGCGCACCGGCGACGTGATCCGGTTCCGCGCGGTCGCAAAGGACGCAGCGGGGCGGGAGATCGCGGGACTGACGCCGACCTGGAGCTTCACGCCCGGCCAGGGTCTCCTCGAGCCCGATGGCACCTTCGTCGGATACGAGGCGGGCGATTACACGGTGACGGCCTCGTTCGGGAACCGGACCGCCGAGGCGGCGGTGACCCTGACCGCCCGCGACGTGCGACGCCCGCTCACCGTCGTCGGCCGTCTGCCGCGCACCCGCTTCACCACCGAAGAGGTCTGGATCCATCCGAATGGCGAGGTCGCCTACCTCGGCTCCGGCTCGGGCGGTGACGTGCTCTACACGATCGACATCGCCGACCCGGCGAATCCGGTCGTCACTGATTCCATCGTCGCCAACACGCGCCGCGTGAACGACGTGATGACGACCCCCGATGGGAAGTTCCTCGTCTTCACGCGCGAGGGGGCCGCCGACCGGAAGAACGGCGTCGTCTTCGCCTCGCTCGAGGATCCGCGGCACCCGAAGCCAATCAGCGAGTTCACCGACGGCGTGACCGCCGGCGTGCACTCAAGCTTCATCTACAAAGATCCGAAGTTCGGCCAGCACGTCTTCCTCACGAACGACGGCACCGGCGCGCTCCACGTGCTCAACATCGACGACCCCGCGCGGCCGCGGCAGGTCGGGCTCTGGAAGACGGAGAACCGCCCCGATGTGGGCCGCACGCTCCACGACATCGACGTGCAGGACGGGCTCCTCTACGGCTCGTGGTGGAACGACGGGCTCGTGATCCTCGACGTCGGCAACGGCATCAAGGGCGGCACACCGAGCAATCCGGTGCTCGTCGCGCAGTACAAGTACGACCTGAATGCCCTCTACCGACAGGTGGAGGCGACGGGTGGCCCCGGCTTCATCCGTGGGACGCACACCGCGTGGCGGCACCGGAACTACGTCTTCATCGCCGACGAGGTCTTCCCCGCGAGCGGCGTGCAGGGCGCGCGTGACGCCGCCGCCGGGCGCGCCTACGGCCGGCTGCAGGTGATCGACGTCTCGGATGTGACCGCCCCGCGGAGCGTGGCCTTCTACGAGCCCGAGTTCGGCGGCGTGCACAACGTCTGGGTGGCCGGCGACTCGCTCTACATCGGCGCGTACAACGGCGGCTTCCGCGTCTTCGACGTCTCCGGCGAGCTCCGCGGCGATCTCCGCGCGCAGGGGCGCGAGATCGGGCACCTCAACACCGCCGACCTCAACGGCTTCGTGAAGAACGCCGCGATGACCTGGGGCGTCGTCGTGAACAAGAAGGATGGGCTCGCCTACGTGAACGATATGTACAACGGGCTCTGGATCGTCCGCATCGAGCCGAAGGCGGCGGTCATCCCGTGACGCGGGCGTTCCGCCGTCTGGCGCCCGGCACGTCGTGGGCGCCGCTGGCGCTCGCCGCCGTCCTGCTCCCCCTGCGCGCGCTCACCGCGCAGGGCGCCGCTGCGCCCGTCGGTCCCACCCGCGAGTACCGTGCCACCGTGGTCTCCGAGTCGGTCGATGAGGTCGCGACCATCGTCTTCGGCCCCGCCGGCGCGCGCGTCGAGCGGACGGCGACGATCGGGCTCTCGTTGATCGATCCCGACGGACCCCACGGCATCGCCGTCGCGCCCGACCATCGCACCTACGTGGTCACCACCGCCCACGGGATGCCCGGCGGTAGCCTCTGGAAATACCGGCTCGGCACCGAGGGTCCGATCGGACGCGCGGTCCTCGGCAACTTCCCCGCCACCGTGCAGGTGAGCCCGGACGGCTTCTACGCCTGGGCGGTGAACTTCAACCTGCACGGCGATATGGTTCCGTCGAGCGTCTCGGCGGTCGCGCTCGATGAGATGGTCGAGGTGGCGCGCATCGAGACGTGCACGATGCCGCACGGCTCGCGCCTCAACACCGACGGCACCCGACACTACTCGGCATGCATGATGGATGACCTGCTCATCGAGATTGACACGCGGGCCTTCCGCGTCGCGCGGCACTTCACCCTCGCCCCGGGCCAGGAGATGGGGATGGCGGGGGCGCCGCCGCGGCGTGGCGACGACGCGCACGCCGGCCACGATATGGGCGGACACGGGATGACCCCGCCCGCTCCAGGCGACGTCGGCTGTTCACCGACTTGGGCGCAACCCTCCCCGGATGGGCGTCGCGTCTGGGTGGCGTGCAACAAGTCGAGCGAGCTCGTCGAGGTGGATGTCGCCACGTGGCGGCTGATGCGCCGGCTGCCGGCGGGGCCCGGCATCTACAACCTCGCCACGACGCACGATGGCACACGGATTGTCGCGACCAACAAGCGCGGGCAGTCGGTCTCCGTCTTCGATGCGGCGACGGGGCGCGAGCTCGCGCGGATCCCGACCTCCAAGCGTGTCGTGCACGGCGTCGCGGTGACCGCCGACGACCGCTACGCCTTCGTCACGAACGAGGGCGTCGGTTCGGAGAAGTCGACGGTCGATGTCATCGATCTGCGGACGCTCACCCGCGTGGCGAGCGTCGAGGTGGGGCAACAGGCGGGCGGCGTCGACGTCTGGGACTAGGCCCGGAGCGCGCGGCCGCTCCGCGGCCCGCGCGAGTCGCCGTCCACCGACACCACGCCGTTCACCAGCGTCGCGAGGAACCCCACCGGGTACTGGAACGGGTCGCCGAAATCCGCGCGGTCGCTCACCCGATCCGGATCGAAGATGGTGACGTCGGCGAACGCGCCGGCCCGGAGCACGCCACGGTCCGCGAGCTTCACGCGTGACGCGGGGAGCGCCGTCATCTTGTGGATCGCTTGCTCGAGTGTGAGCACCCGGCGCTCACGTACGTAGCGCGCGAGGACGCGCGGAAAGCTCCCCGCCCCGCGCGGATGCGGCACGCCGCGGCGCGCCGGCCCGCTGAGCGCATACGACCCGCCATCCGACGCGATCATCCCCTGCGGATGCGCGTAGATGCGCTCGAGGTTCGGCTCCGTCATCGCGAACCCGATCATCCCGACCGAGCCCTCGTTGCGCCGCAGCATCTGCACGCTGAGGTCGTACGGATGCACCCCGAGCGCGGCCGCGTAGGCGCCGAGCCGCTTCCCCTCGGCCGGCTTGTCCTCGGCGGCGTAGACGCTCGCGATCTGCACGTTGTCCCATCCGCCGATCAGCTCGGCGTTGTCGAGCGCCTCCGCCCGGATGCGCGCCGCCATCGCCGGATCCTCGAGCCGCGCGAAGAAGCCCGCCATCCCACCATCACGCGACCAGACCGGGAAGAGATTCGTGAGGCCCGTGTGATACGCGAGGTACGGATAGCGGTCGAAGGCGGCATCGACGCCGGCGGCACGCGCCGCCGCGACGCGGGCGAACACCGCGTCGAGCTTTCCCCAGTTCCGCGGCCCCTGCGTCTTGAGATGGGCGATCTGCAGCCCGCACCCCGCCCCGCGCGCGATGGCGATCGCCTCATCGATGGCGTCGAGGAGCTGATCGTCCTCGTTCCGCATATGCGTGTGATACGCCAGCCCGCGCGCCGCGAGGGGACGACAGAGCGCGGTGAGCTCGGCGACCGAGGCGAAGGCCCCCGGGGTGTACTCGAGCCCACTGGAGGCGCCGAGCGCGCCGTCTCGGAGCGCCTGCTCCACGAGCGCGACCATCCGGGCCAGTTCGGCGTCGCTCGCGGGGCGGTCCGTCTCCCCGATCACGACCTCGCGCACAGTCCCGAGGCCGACGCAGGTGCCGACGTTCACCGCGGGGCGCAGCACGTTGAGCGAGGCGAGCCACGCCCCGATCGTCGGCGGGGCCTCGAGGTCCTCGGGCACGTTCGGCGCCCGTGAGCTGCCGTCGGCTCCGACCACGATGCTCGTGATCCCCTGACGGGCGACCGACTCCATCAGGGGATCGAGGCTCATCGACCCGTCGCCGTGGGAGTGGATGTCCACGAACCCCGGTGCGACGACGTGGTCGCGGCAGTCGATCTCCCGGCGACCGGTCTCACGGATGCGTCGTGCCACCCGGGCGATCCGATCACCGCTGACGGCGAGGTCGCCCCGGAACCGCGGGCGACCCGTGCCGTCGATGATCACCCCGCCCCGGAGGACGAGGTCGTACGGCACACGCCGCGCCCCCAGAAGCGCCGGGGCGCCGACCAGCGCGACCCCGGCGGCCCCGAGCGCGGAGACGAAGGTGCGCCGCCGCATCGTCCGCTCCTCCTAGTACCGGTAGTGATCCGGCTTGTACGGGCCGTCCACCGGCACGCCGATGTACGACGCCTGCTTCTCGGAGAGCTTGGTGAGCTTCACGCCGAGCTTGTCGAGGTGGAGTCGCGCCACCTTCTCGTCGAGCTTCTTCGGGAGGGTGTACACCTTGTTGGCGTCGTACACCGTGCCGGAGAGGGTCGGCTTCCCCTGCGCCGCGAGGTGCAGGTCGATCTGCGCCACCACCTGGTTGGCGAAGGAGCAGCTCATCACGAAGCTCGGGTGGCCGGTGGCGCAGCCGAGGTTGAGGAGACGCCCTTCGGCGAGGATGAGAACCGAGTGGCCGTCCGGGAAGACCCACTCGTCGAACTGCGGCTTGATCTGATTGCGGACGATCCCCTTCACCGCCTTCAGGCCTGCCATATCGATCTCATTGTCGAAGTGGCCGATGTTCCCGACGATCGCCTTGTCCTTCATCTTCGCCATATGCTCGACGGTGATGATGTTGGCGTTGCCGGTCGCGGTGATGAAGACGTCCGCGGAGCTCACGACCTCGTCGAGCGTCGTGACCTGGTACCCCTCCATCGCCGCCTGGAGCGCGCAGATGGGGTCGATCTCGGTGATGACGACGCGCGCACCCTGGGCGCGGAGCGACTGCGCCGAGCCCTTCCCCACATCGCCGTAGCCCATCACGACGGCGACCTTGCCCGCGAGCATCACGTCCGAAGCGCGGAGGATGCCGTCGGTGAGGGAGTGCCGGCAGCCGTAGAGGTTATCAAACTTCGACTTCGTCACGGAATCATTGACGTTGATCGCCGGGAAGAGGAGGCTCCCCGCCTGCGTCATCTCGTAGAGACGGTGCACGCCGGTGGTGGTCTCCTCGGAGACGCCCTTGATCGCGCGCCCGACATTCGTCCAGCGCTGCGGATCCTCCTTGAGCGTCGTGCGGAGGAGGTCGAGGATCACGCCCCACTCCTCGGGCTCATTCGCGGCGTCGAACGCCGGGACCTTACCCGCCGCCTCGTACTCGGTGCCCTTGTGCACGAGCATCGTCGCGTCGCCGCCGTCATCGAGGATGAGGGTCGGGCCGGCGCCATCAGGCCACATCAGCGCCTGCTCGGTGCACCACCAGTACTCCTCGAGGGTCTCGCCCTTCCAGGCGAAGACCGGCACGCCGCGCGGCTGCGTGACGGAGCCATCCTTGCCGACGACGACCGCCGAAGCGGCGTGGTCCTGCGTCGAGAAGATGTTGCACGACACCCAGCGGACGTCGGCGCCGAGCTCGGCGAGCGTCTCGATGAGAACCGCGGTCTGGATGGTCATATGCAGCGAGCCCATGATGCGCGCGCCGGCGAGGGGCTTCTTCCCCTTGAACTCGGCGCGGAGCGCCATCAGGCCGGGCATCTCATACTCGGCGAGGCGGATCTCCTGCCGACCCCAGTCGGCGAGGGAGAGGTCGGCGACCTTGAACGGGGGACGACCGGTGGCCTTCACGGCGTCGAACGGGTGCAACACGGGAGCGAGGGACGTCATAAACAGGGCTCAGGTTGAAGGGGTCTGGTGACAGGTAAACGACAACGATCAGGTGGACAGTCAGGTGGACAGTGTGGCGGCGAAGAGCGTCGGGCCCTTCGCGTGGGACGCCGCCGGCAAGGGATGCTGGCGGATCGAGCGGAACCCGGCGGCCGTCGCCCACTGCGCGACGGTGTCGGGGGCGAAGCCGAGCCAGACGTGTCCCATCGTCTGTCGGTACTCCTCACGGTCGTGCGGGAGCATGTCGACGAGCAACAGACGCCCGCCGCGGGGCCGGAGGACGCGATGGATCTCCGCGAGCGCCGTCGCGGGGTCTGCGACGTAATGCAGCACGAGGGAGAGCACCGCCAGGTCGAGCTGACCATCGTCGAGGGGGAGTGCCTCCACCGACCCTTCACGCACCTCGACATGTTCGAAGGTCGCGAGGCGCGCGCGGGCGGCGCGAAGCATCGCCGCCGACTCGTCGACCGCGATCACCTCGGCGACGAAGGGCGCCACCGACTCGGTGAGCTGGCCGGTGCCGCAGCCCAGATCGCCGAACCGCGTGGCCGGGTCGAGGAGTCCGAGGAGCGCGAAGAGCTCGGTGCGCGCCCCGAACATCTCCGTGCGGAGCCGATCCCACTGCGCCGCCGAGGAGGCGAAGAAGGCCTGCGACCGCGTGTGACGGTCGGCGAGGACCCCCGCCACCCGCTCGGCGTCGCGACGCGCCGCCGGGAGGAGCTCAGCTTCGGCCCGCACGGCGGACCAAAGCTTCTTCGAACCGGCGTCGAGACCCTTGGCATCGAGCCGATAGCGGTTCGACGTCCCGTCCTCGCGTGCGCCCACCCACTCGGCGTCGGCGAGGACCTTCAGATGGCGACTCACCGTCGACTGCGGGAGCTGCAGCACCGTCCGGAGCTCCGAGACGGTGAGCTCGTGCCGCTCCAGCACCAGGAGAATCCTGGTGCGGATCGGGTCGGCGAGGGCCGACAGGCGGTCGTGGAGGGGGGCTCTCTTCATCCGTATATCCGGATGAAAGGTTAGCTCCCTGCCTCCCCCGCCGTCAACGGCGGACGCGGGTCGGACCGGACGGCGCGCTTAGGGCTGCCCTCGCTCCAGCGCCACGGTGCGGTCCGCGAGGGCGCGCCCCACATAGCAGTGCATCCCCACGGGGGTGAGGCCCGCACGACGGAAGTGCCATCGATACTGCTCCGCGCTCCGATGGTACCACGCGCTCCGATCTCCCTCGATGGCGTCCTCGGTGGCGTACGCCTCGAGATAGGTCACGCCATCGAGCCGCGCGGCGATGGCCCGGAGGCCGGTGGCCAGTTCCCCCTCGGGCACGTACTGCAGCACATCGCAGACCACGATGAGATCGTACGCGCCGGCGAGACGGACCTCGTCGAGCGCGCCGAAGGTGCCGTGCCGGATCCCGCGCCGGCGACCGAAGCGCCGGACCGCGTACGCGCTCGACTCCACGCCGGTGTAGCGCACCGCGGGCCGGAGCCGCCGCAGATGCGCGCGCCACGCCCCTTCCCCGCACCCGACATCGAGCACGCTCCGGATGGGCCGTTCAAGGAGCGACTCGGCGATCCCCACCACTAGGCGCACCTTCCGCGCGACCGCCTCCGGGGTGATGACCCGCTGCGCGGGGTCGTGGTACCACCGGCGGAAGTAGGCCTCGTCATAGACCTTGGGAGACGTCATCCGCGGCAATCTATATTCCACCGCGATGCCTCACTCCCCGGACGTCATCATCGTCGGCGGCGGCCTCGCCGGCCTCGCCGCGGCCCGGACCCTCACGGCCCACGGCGTGTCGGTCCTCGTGCTCGAGCGCGACGCGACCGTCGGTGGCCGCGTCGCGACCGACGTGGTGGACGGCTTCCGCATCGACCGCGGCTTCCAGGTCCTGCTCGACTCCTATCCTGAGGCGGCGCGCGTGCTCGACCTCGGCGCACTCGACCTGCGACCCTTCGCCTCGGGGGCCCTGGTGCGCCGGGGGGCAGGCTTCGGTCGGGTCGGCGATCCGTGGCGCGACCCCCTCGCGGCGGCCTCGACGCTCCGGAGCGGAGCCTTCACGCCGCTCGATGCGTGGCGGATGCTGCGACTCCGCGGCCGCGCGCTGCGCGCCGTCGATGGAACGCGCGTCGGGCGCTCGACCGTGACGACGATGGATCGGCTCCGGGCGAATGGCTTCTCGGACGGCGCCATCGACCGCTTCTTCCGTCCCTTCTTCGGCGGGGTCTTCCTCGACCGCGCCCTGACCTCACCTGCCGACTGGTTCGACTACCTCTTCGGGATGTTCGCGGCGGGCCGCGCGACGCTCCCCGCCCAGGGGATGGGCGCGCTCCCCGCGCAGCTGGCCGCCGGGCTCCCCGGTGACGCGCTCCGCACGTCGACGTCCGTGGAGCGGCTCACCGAGGCGGGGGTGACGCTCGCCGGCGGCGAGACCCTGACCGCGGAGGCGGTCATCGTCGCGACCGACGCCGGTACGCACGCCGCCCTCCTCGGGCGCGGCGAGTCGCCCGCGGCGTGGTCGGGATGCGCCACGCTGAGCTTCGATGCGCCGACGGCGCCGATCGACACGCCGCTCATCGCGCTGGCTGGCCCACAGGAGCGGGGCCCCATCCATCACTGCTGCGTCCCGAGCGTCGTGGCGCCGAGCTATGCGCCCGCGGGTCGCCATCTCGTCTCCGCGACGGTGGTGGGCCCCGTGACGCCGGACGATGCGGCGCTCGAGCGCGCCGCACGGTTGCAGCTCGGCGAGTGGTTCGGCGCGACGGCGGTCGCGGGATGGCGACTCCTCCGCGTGAGCCGCGTGCCGTACTCGCTGGTGCGTGCGGTGCGCGATGACGCGATGGCGACGACGCTCGTGCGCGTGGCGCCGGGCCGCTATGCGGCGGGCGACCACCTCGAGACACCGAGCATCAACGGAGCCCTGCGGAGTGGCCGCCGAGCCGCCGAGGCGTTGCTGGCGGACTGGGGTGTGGCGCGCCGCGACTGAGGCGCCTACACCGCGTACATGAAGCCGCACCCCGCCGCCTGCGCACGACAGGTGGCAAAGATGCCGGACAGCATCACAGTGACCCCGGGGATCAAGTTGTCGTAGACGAGCTTCCTCGCGTCCGGCCGCGAAATCGACTTCGCCTGCGCGATCTGCCCCGCGAAGTTCCCGAGCGCGAGGTCGCAACCGAGAACAATCACCCCGCGCTTGATGAGCGTGTCGAGCGCGCCGTCGGGCCAGGCCGAGGTGTGCGCCGCGCCGGATGGGATGTTGATGAACGGATTCCGCTTCGCCTTCTCGCCGGAGACGGGATCCTTCATCCCGGTCCGCTCCCCGAGCCAGCCATCCGCCCACGTCGCATCGCCCATGATCATCGGGACCGCCTTGTGCCGGATGACGAGCACGGCGGTGAGGTCCGCGTCGGTGAGCCCGTGGACCGCGGCATAGCCGGCGAGGAACGACCGCACCTGATGGAGGCAGACGCCGTTGCTCACCTCGGGCGCGTCGAAGGCGATCCGATACCGCCTCGTGACGCGCGCCACCCACGACATATCCCAGTTGCCTTGGACGGGGAGGTCCGCCTCCATCGCGTCGGCGGCGGTGGGCACCATCGCGCCTGCGGCGAGGACGGAGGCATGACGCAGGAAGTCGCGGCGCTCGGACATGGAGCAATCCCAGGAGGAAGGTGATGAGAGGAATCTGCCTTTTCACGGGCGCGGTGCGCCACCCGACCGTGCGGCCCTAGCTTTCCCTGACCCGTGTTCCGCATCGCCGACGCCCTCCGCCACGCTCCGCCGCTCCCGGTCGACGCCGTGCTCGCCGACGTGCGAGCGGCGTTGATCGATCGCGGCACCGCGGTCCTCGTCGCGCCCCCGGGCGCGGGCAAGACGACGCGCGTCCCGCTCGCCCTCCTCGACGCCCCGTGGGTCGGGGCGGGACGGCTCCTCGTGCTCGAGCCACGGCGGCTCGCCGCGCGCGCCGCCGCGACGCAGCTCGCCCGACTCCTCGGCGAGGCCCCGGGCGAGACGGTCGGGTACCGTGTCCGACACGAGACCCGCGTCAGTGCGCGTACGCGGATCGAGATAGTGACGGAGGGCGTCCTCACGCGGATGCTACAGGACGATCCGACCCTCGACGGGATCGCGGCGGTCTGCTTCGACGAGTTCCACGAACGGCACCTCACCACCGACCTCGGGCTCGCGCTCGCGCTCGAGACGCGGACGCTCGTGCGCCCCGACCTGCGCCTCCTCGTGATGTCGGCGACGCTCGAGCCCGTCCCCGTCGCCGCGCTCCTCGGCGACGCGCACGTGATCGTCAGCGAGGGGCGCGCCTTCCCTGTCGAAGTGCGATGGCGCGGTGACGGCGCCGACCGCCCCCTCGCCGCGCGCGTGGCCCGCGCCGTGCGCGAAGCGCTGCCGCTCACCGATGGGGACCTCCTCGTCTTCCTGCCCGGCATCGCCGAACTGGAGCGCGCACGGCAGGCGCTCGATGAGGCGGGCCTCGCGTCGGACCTCGAGGTGCTCCTGCTGCACGGCGGACTGACGCTCGAGGAGCAGGATCGCGTGCTCCGACGCGACGGCAGCCGGCGACGCGTGGTGCTCGCGACCGCGATCGCGGAATCCTCGGTGACGCTCGCGGATGTCCGTGTGGTGATCGACGCGGGGCTGGCTCGGGTGCCGCGCCACGACGTGCGAAGCGGGATGACGCGCCTTGTGACGGTGCGGGTCTCTCAGGCGGCGGCCGAGCAGCGACGGGGCCGCGCGGGCCGCGTCGCCCCGGGCTGGTGCCTCCGGCTCTGGGATGAGGGCACCCACGCCGCCCTGCCGCGACGCGCCACGCCGGAGGTGCTGGAAGCCGACCTGACGGCGCTGGCGCTTGACCTCGCGTGCGCGGGGATCGACGAGCCCACCACGCTCCGCTGGCTCGACGTGCCGCCGGCCGGCGCGTTCGCGCAGGGCCGCGTCCTGTTGCACGCCCTCGGCGCGCTCGACGCCGCGGGTCGGGTGACCGCACACGGCCGGACGATGGCCGGGCTGGGGCTTACGCCGCGTCTCGCGCATCTGGTGCTCCGCGGTGCGGAGATGGGCGCGGCCACACTCGCCTGCGAGGTCGCGGCGCTGTTGGCGGACCGCGACCTCTTCCGACGCGAGGCGGCCGCGCTCGATGTGGATCTCCGGAGTCGCGTCGAGGCCGTCCGCGCGCGGGTGGCTGGCCCCGACGTCGACCGCGGTCGGCTACAGCGCGTCCGGCAGGAGGCGCGTCTCCTGCGGCGGATGCTCCCCGCGGGCGCGAGTGAGGCGCAGGACGATCCCGCGCTGGTCGGTCGACTCGTGGCGCTCGCGTTCCCGGATCGGCTCGCACAGCGCCGGCCCGGCGATGCCCCGCGGTATCTCCTCCGCAACGGCCGTGGCGCGCGGGTCGAGGCGCCGGTCGGCCTCGCGGGCGCGCCGTGGCTCGCGATCGCGGACCTCGACGGCGACGCGCAGGAGAGCCGCATCTGGCTCGCGGCCCCGCTTGACGACGCCGATGTCCGCGCCGTCGCGGGCGCGGATATCATCACCGAATCGGAGATCGTCTGGGACGACGCCCGCGATGCCATCCGCGCGAGCGAGCGGGAGCGGCTCGGGGCGATCGTGCTCCGCGAGCGCCCGCGTCGCGATGTCACGGAGGATGAACTCCGCACGGCGATGCTCGCAGCGATCGCGCGCGGCGGTCTCGCCCGACTGCCCTGGTCGGAGGCGGCGGTGCGCACCCGGCTCCGACTCGCCTTCGCGCACACGATCGCGCCCGAGGTGTTCCCCGACGTCGCCGACGTGGCTCTGCTCACGACACTGCCCGAGTGGCTGGGGCCGTCCCTCGCCGGGCATCGTCGGCTCACCGACCTCACGAGCATCGACCTCGGCGGGGCGCTGATCGATCGGCTCGAGTGGTCGGCACGGCGTCGACTCGACGCCATCGCCCCGACGCACTGGGAGGCCCCGACGGGATCGCGGCTGCCGATCGACTATGCGGACCCGAGCGCGCCCGCGGTGTCGGTGCGCCTGCAGGAACTCTTCGGGTGCGCGGAGACGCCCAGCGTCGGCGACGGACGGGTACCGCTGACGCTGCAGCTGCTCTCCCCCGCGCATCGGCCCGTGCAGGTCACGCGCGACCTCGCCGGCTTCTGGCGTTCGAGCTACTTCGAGGTGCGGAAGGAGATGAAGGGGCGGTATCCGCGCCATCCCTGGCCCGACGATCCGCTCGCCGCCGAACCGACACGCCGCGTGAAACCGCGCGGGACCTGATCAGACGCCGAACTGTCGGAAGTGATGATCGGTGTGCTTGTACGCGAGCACCCCCAGATCCGCATCGCGCATCACGCCGAAGATCGGATGCGGCGGTCGGGGTGCGCCCGGTAGTGGTGGCGTGAAGCGCGCGATCTGCTCCCGCAGTGTCGCCACATCGGTCGCCCACGAGTCGGGGGCGCGCCCCAGCAGCTGCGGCGCGGCCGGTGCGCCCTTGGGGAAGGGGATCACGTAGAGCGCGAACCATCGCACGATCGGACGGAACGGGACGAACCAGAGCGGCAGCGTCAGCTCGCCTGCACCGAACCGATACGACTCGATCAGGTGGGCGACCATCTGCGGCGCCGACATCCGGCCCCAGCGCGGCGTGGCGGTCGGGACGAGGCGGTCGAGTCGATCGAGTAACTGCTGACGTGCGGCTGCGGCGAGGATGGTCGGCATGACGGCAGATGAAGGTCGCGAGGGAGAGTACCGTCGTGCGGGGTTCACCGCCACGGCACCGACTCGTATCTTCCGGTGTGCACCGCACCCCCTCCCATCCCCGCCTCCGACGAGTGGTCGTGCACCTCGCGTCCTCGGTCGCCGTCGCGATGACGGTCGCGACCGTTTTGTCGCTGGCCGCCCCCGCCACACTCGCCGCGCAGTCCACCCCGCGCATCGTCACGAAGGTCACGGCCGACCTCGGCTACGTGCAGACCGGCGGGAACACCAACCTCACGACGTTGAACATCGGAGAGCGCTTCACCCAGCAACGCGGGCGTCTCTCGCTGCAGCAGCAGCTGAACATCGTGTACTCGGAGCAGCGGGACACCGTGAGGGCGAACCAACTCCGCCTGATCGCCCGCGGCGACTACCGAATCGACCAGATCATGTCGGTTTTCGTTGCGGTGACCTTCGACCGCAACCGCTTCGCCGGCATCCAGCGGCGGTTCGACGAACAGATCGGGATCCAGGCGCGGCTCTTCGCCGGGCGGCGGGATACGCTCCGCATCGAAGGGGGTGGCACCGTCACGCAGGAGATCAAGCTCGACGGCGTGCAGAAGAACTTCCCCGCCGCGCGCGCAGCGGGCGCCTGGCGACACGCCTTCAATCGGACGTCGTACTTCCACCAGACGGCGGAATTCCTCCCGAATATGCGGGACGCCGATGACTGGCGCCTCAACACCGAGTCGACGGTGGTCGCGCCGGTCTCGTCGCGCATCGGGCTCAAGGTCTCGTACGTCGTCCGCTACGACAACCTCCCGGCACCGGGATTCGTCGACTCGGACCGCCTCTTCACGACCGGCCTGCAGTTGACGTTTTAGCCCCGTGCGTCGGTGCGCCCGCCCGGGGCAACGACGCACGGGCGAGCCGTCACCCCGCCTGGATCCCTGACCGTCCGTGCTCGAGTCGCCACGTCGTGGCGGTGCGCACCGGTGCCCCGGGCCGCTCGACGAACGGCACCTCGCGATACGCCGCCGTCCACGCGCTCGGGGTCACCTCGTGGATGACGTAGCCGCGCCGCGCCGAGTGCCACTTCACGTGCGGGTTCTCGGGCATCTGCTCCGGTGCGCCGAGCCAGGTCTCGCTGCCATCGCCGCCGGAGCTGATCGACGTACCGATGAACTCGGCCGCCACGACGGGACGGTCGGGACGATCGAACCCCGCCCGCAGCTCATTGACCCAGTTGGAGTGCACGTCGCCCGTGAGAACGACGGTCCGGTTCGGGGCGCGCTCCGCGATCGCGCGGAGCACCCGGTCGCGATTCGCGGGATATCCGGACCAGCCATCCATATATAGTCGCTGCCCGGCCCCCTTCCGATCGTCGAACGGCGCGACGGGGACCTGCTGACCGAGCACCTGCCACCGTGCCGATGAGGCACCGAGGCCGTCGAGGAGCCAGCGCTCCTGCGCCGACCCGAGGATCGTGCGGGACGGCTCGGCCCAATCGCCGCAGGGGACGACGCGTGATCCGTCACCGCAGGGCTGGTCGTCTCGATACTGCCGCGTGTCGAGCATCCAGAGCCGCGCGAGCGCACCCCAGTCGGCGGAGCGGGTGACGGTGAGATCGGCCCACGAGCGGGCGCGGGGCACGCGCACGGGCTGATGCTCCCACCACGCCTGATATCCGGCGGCGCGGCGCATCCGCATCTGCTCAGCGGCCTCCATCTCGTTCTCGCCCGCCTCGCCCGCGTAGTTGTTGTCGACCTCGTGGTCATCCCAGGTGACGAGCCAGGGGCACATCGCGTGGGCCGCCTGCAAGGCGGGATCGAGCTTGTACTGCGCGTAGCGCATCCGATAGTCGTCGAGCGAGCGGATCTCGAAGCCGCGATGACTCCGGACGGCGTTACCGCGACCACCGTACTCGTAGATGTAGTCGCCGAGATGGGTGACGAGGTCGCAGCGCTCGGTGGAGAGGTGCTGGAGCGCGGTGAAGAGTCCTTGCTCGTAGTTCTGACACGACGCCATTCCGAGCCGGAGTGGCGTCGTCGCCCCCGCCGCCGGCGTGGTGCGCAGTCGACCGACGGGACTCAGCGCATCCCCCGAGCGGAACCGATAGAAGTACCACCGGTCGGCGCCGAGCCCCTGCACGTCGACGTGGACGCTGTAGGCGAGCTCGGGCGCGGCGGTGTACCGGCCGCGCGCCGAGACCTTGGTGAACGCCTCGTCCTCCGCGACCTCCCAATCGACGATCGGTCGAGTGCCGGGCATCCCCCCTTCCGGCTCGAAGGGCCGGGGTGCGAGCCGGGTCCAGATGACCGCCCCGCTCGGCGTCGGATCGCCCGCGGCGACGCCGAGGGTGAACGGATCGTCCGTGAAGGAGGGACGCCAGGTGAGGCGCCACTCGTTCGGGAGCGCGGCGCAGAGCGCGGCGTACCGCGCGAGGTCGGTGACGAAGTGACGGCGGCGCATCAGGGCCACGGGAACGGGATCACCGGGAAGCGCGACCGCGTGGCCGGGTCATCGTCGCCGGCGAAGTACGCAGCGATCTCTCGGCGCGCCCGCTCGCGGAGCGCCCGGTCGGGAACGAGCCCGCCCGTCGTCGCCGCGAGCTTCGCGTCGAGCCGCTTCAGCTGCAGTTCGGTCACCGCGCGGACATCGGGGAGCGCGGCCTTGTCGCCGGCGCGGTCGAGCAGCGTGTTGAGCACCACGCGCTGCACGGTGCGCCGGAGCGACTGGACGTGGAAGTCGGCGGTCGGCGCCGCCCCCCAGGTGCGGTCGATGATCGTCGTCAGCACCTCGTCGAGCGTCGGCAGCTGCGCGTCCCGGGCGCGGAAGAGGACCACGCGCGCGAGCCGCTCCCGCTGCAGCAGGCCCTCGATCACCTCGGTGGCGAGGCCCCCGGCGAGTGTGATCTCATCAAACGACGTCCCGCCCGCCGTCCCCATCCACACCATCTGCGGATCCCCGCCCGGCGGCATCGGCGGGATTATCGCCTGCACCCGCTCCGGCACCGCGAGCGCCGCCGGCTCGAGCGCATCGAGCGCCATCCCGAGCGCCTTCCGCTGATCGGCCGCCGGGATGACCGTCGTGGGCGTCTGCCCGTCGCCGCGCATCGCGTAGCGGAAGTCCATCCCTCCTACATACTTCACCAGACCCTCGAGCGAGTACCGATGGTGCAGGTAGACGTGCGTGAAGCGCATGTTGAGCAGGAACATCGGCTCGCCGGGCTGGATCGCCCGTTCATCGAAGTGCCGCATCGCGAGGGCACGCACCGCACTCGTCCGCGTCACCGCATCGAACATCGTCGCCCCCTCGACCCACCGCGTGACCTGCGGGATCGAGCCCTCGGCGCCGGCGTGCTGGTCGGCGACGAAGCGCAGCCCACGCGTCAGCCCCTCCCCGATGATCTTCGCGAGCCCCGCGCGCTCCGCCTCGGCGTCCGGGTACCAGGTGTAGCCGTAGCGGATGGCCAGCGAATCCCACGCTCCGGCGAACGGCGCGTAGGCCTTCATGAGATCGAGCGCCCCCGCCGGCGTCACGGAGATGAGCGGGAACGGATAGTCCATCACGGACGAGCGACCCTGCGCGTGCGCGATGTAGTTGTGCGAGAGACCGAGGGTGTGGCCGATCTCATGCGCGACGTGCTGCCGCCGCCGCGCCATCGTGAAGTCCTGCGCCGAGACGTTGAGCCCCGACGGGCCGGCAGTCGGCACGAGGCCCGCGTAGATGTTGTAGTCGATGAGCGAGCGCCACGCGTCCATCCGGACGACGGTGCGGACGATCTCCCCGGTGCGCGGGTCGGTCATCGAGGGCCCGACCGAGGGGCCGGGGCCGCTCCGGTGGATCCAGTAGATCAGGTTGTAGCGCGCGTCCATCGGGTCAGCGCCCGCCGGGAGGTCACGCACCTGGAACGCGTTCTTGAAGCCGGCGGACTCAAAGACCGTGGTCCACCAGCCTGCACCGACCTTGAACGCGCTGCGGTACGGTTCAGGGATCCCCGGGTCGAGATAGTAGACGATCGGCGTGACGGGCTCGACGAGTTCACCGCGCTGGTACGCGGCGGGGTCCTTGGGGACGAGGCGCCAGCGATTGGTGAAGCCATCGCGATAGGTGCCGTCGAAGCCCTGGCCGAGGTCGGCGAAGCTTGTGCCGAAGAGCCCCGAGCGCGGGTCGTACGCCCGCCCGCGGAAGCCGTCGAGCGACGGCAGCGCCACGAGGGAGTGATGCACCTCGAATGTCGGCGACGCCGGCTCGGGTGCCGCGCGCCGCAGCGCCATCCCGGGATTGTCGACCGCGAAGGTCAGGACGGCGTGGATCTCGGTGTTCTTCGGGAATGCCTTGGTGCGCGACGGCTCGATCCAACTCCGGCTCGCATCGATGCGACCGTTCCCTCCCTGCGCCCGCCGGAGATTGTCGGCGATCCCATAGGCATCCCCGAGGAAGAAGCCCGTCGCATCGGCGGTCACCGCGCCATTCGCCTCCGCCTCGATCGGGAACGACGCGAGGACCGAGACCGGGAACGCCTCCGAGGCGGCGCGCTGCGACGCCTCGCTCGCCCCCGGCGCACGCACGTTCCAATTGTCGGTGACCATCAGGAGCCGCTTCCCGCGCCGTTCGAGCCGCACGATCGTGCCGTCCCCGACCTGTCCGCGGTCGAGCCCGAGGGCGGGGACGCCGCCGCCGGTGGCGAGCACGATCTGGTGCATGAACGACTGGCCGATACGGTCCGCGGGGACCTCGAGGAGGACCTTGTTGCGGTCGGCATCGACGCGGACGCCGATGAAAGGCGTCTCCTGCGCCGTGAGAGTGGCCGCGAGGGGCGCGGCGGCGAGGAGGAGGACGAACGCCCGGCGGGCGTGCTGACGGAGGGCGCGTGGGAGCGACATCGAGATCCCGGGTGGAGGGTCGTGGGGGGTGATGGTAACGCCCGCGTCCCGGGGCGTCGAGGGTGCTTGGACGGCTGGGACTCGGACGTTACGCTCCACGACATGACCACCTCTCAAACGTCACGGCCGCCATCGGCCGCACCGCTCGGCGCCTCCGCTCCGACCGCGGCGCGGACGGCCGCGTGGACGGCGCTCCGCCGCGCGGCGCCGCGCACCGCCCTCGCCGCGCTGTTGCTCTCGTCGGCCGCGTGCGCCGGCGACGGAGGGGCCGCACCGACCCCGACGGTTCGCGTCACCCTCGCCCCCACCCTCGACACCATCATGCTCGGCGACAGCGTGCGCTTCACCGCCGAGCTTCGCGCGAGTGATGGCGCGTCGACCGCCGGTACGACGGTGATCTGGCGGTCGACCAACCCCACGGCCGCGACGGTGGACGCGACCGGATTGGTGCGGGGCCTCTCGGCCGGGGGCAGCGCGATCATCGCGGTCGCGACGGGCGGCGCGGCGGACACGGCCGGCGTCGTGGTGGTCGCCCCGCCACCGCCCCTCCCATCGATCCGCCTCTCCGAACTCCACTACGACAACGTCGGGACCGACGTGAACGAGGCGGTCGAGGTGGAGGGCCCTGCGGGCACCGATCTCGCCGGCTGGACGGTCGTGCTGTACAACGGAAATGGAGGCGTCCCCTATGATACGCTCGAGCTCACCGGTGTCCTGACGGACCAGTGCGGCGGCCGCGGCACCGCGTGGACGTGGGCGCTCGGGCTGCAGAACGGTGCCCCCGACGGGCTCGCACTGGTGAATCCGCGCGACTCCGTCGTCGAGTTCCTCACGTACGAAGGGACGTTCACCGCGACCGCCGGCGTGGCGCAGGGGGTGACCCCGGTCGCGATCCCACTCGGGCAGGAGCCCGCTCCCGCGATCGGGCAGAGCCTCCATCGCGACGCCACTGGCACGTGGAGCCTTCGCCCGGCCAACTTCGGCTACTGCTATGGCGTCACCCCGCCGACGCAGAACATCGTGAGCTTCACCGGGCGGACGAACGCCGATCCGGCGCTGCCCGCGGGGTTCGAGGACCAACTCTTCGCCACACTCCGCTCGGGCACCACCGGCGATGTCCTCACGACGACGTGGACCTGGGCATCGGACACCCCGCTACTCGCGACGGTGGACGCGCGCGGGGTCGTGCGTGCCGTCGCGGCCGGCACCGCGATCATCCGGGCGACGGCAGCCGACGGCACGACGAGCACCTACCCCGTCCGGACGCGCATGGCGACGTCGGGGACCACCCCCGCCTACGCAGGAAACACGGAGTTCGGCGACCCCTCGGATGGCGATGCAACAGACGAGGTGATCATCCGCCGCGCGGAATACACCACGTCCTTCGACGTCGCGCGCGGGATCCCGAACTGGGTGAGCTATGCCCTCGATCTCTCGCACCTCGGGACGGAGGATCGGTGTGACTGCTACACCTACGACCCCGAGCTGCCGATCGCGGGGCGCTTTACCACGGCGGACTACACGGGTGCTGGGACCGCCGCGGGGTATGGGATCGACCGCGGGCACCTCGCCCGCTCCGCCGATCGGACCGGCGGGGCGCTCGACAACGCCCGCACCTTCTACTTCTCGAACATCATCCCGCAGGCCGCCGACAACAACCAGGGACCGTGGGCCGCGCTCGAGACGTATCTCTCCGACCTTGCGATCCTGAGTGGCAAGGAGATCTACATCATCGCCGGGGCCTCAGGATCCAAGGGGACGGTGAAAGGCGAAGGGCGCCTCACGATCCCGTCGACCGTCTGGAAGGTCGCGCTGATCCTCCCGCGAGATGCCGGACTCGCGAGCGTGACGAGTGCGGCCGACGTGCAGGTCGTAGCGGTGGTGATGCCGAACGACGCCGGGATCCGCACGACCCCCTGGCAGTCGTTCCGCACGACGATCGATGCGGTGGAGGCGCTCAGTGGTCGGGACCTGCTCCGGCTCCTGCCGGACGCGATCGAAGCCGAACTCGAGGCGCGCGTGCCCTGAACGCACGAGGCCCCCGCGTGCACGGGCCTCGCCCGTCGCGCGCGGGGGCCTCGTGCGTTCAGCCGATCGTCAGGGTCCCGGCGGTGGCGTTGAATGACGTGTTCAACTCCGTCAGTCCGGTCGGAGCAGGCCCACCCGTGACACTCCCGGTGGCGGAGAACGTCGCCCCGTGGTTCGGACAGCGGAACCCGTTGCCCTCGACGTTGACCGTCGTGCCCTGATGGGGACAGACGAGGCTGAACGCCCGGTACGTCGTGGCGCTGACACGAAGCACGGCGGTCGGCGTCCCGGAGCCGCTGTCTACCCGTGCGATGCCACCATCCGTGCGGAGCGGAACGAAGTTCGCGACCGTGACCACGAGGGGGCCTCCACCCCCACCGCCGCCACCACCGCCACCACCGCCGCCCGGCGGATCATCGTCGTCGAGGCCCCCGACATTGCCATCACCGCACGCCGCGAGCACGCCGAGCACCGACGCGGCGAGCGCCGTCGAGAGGAAGCGGCGACGCTCGGTGTCGACACCACGGTCGTGCAGTGGGCAGGAGGCGGTGCAGTCTGTCATCAGGACCTCAGCGGAAGATGTCGAGCATGGAGGCGTAGCCTATTGTGGCCACGCCGATGGACGCGAGTGCGACACTGCGATGCGTCTGCCGGCGTGCGAGCGACTCCTCGGCATCGTCCGCGAGGAGGCCCGTCGCGGTGAAGCCCGCGTCCGCGGCGAGCATCATCACCGCGTGGAAGACCTTGCGCCCACGATCCTGCGGGTCGTTCCGGCCCTCCCAGAGATTCCAGACGCCCGTCACGGTGTTGACAGCGAAGAGCCCGGCGACCGCGCCGGCGGCCACACCGTGCCCCTCACGCGCCCACTCCGGGGCCGCCGAGCTCTTGTCGAAGAGCTCACGACCGGCGAGGTACTGGAAGGCGAAGAGCGGCAGCATCGCGTAACTCCCCCAGCGATGCACATCGAGCCGGGTGTAGTAGGCCGCGCTGTACTCGAAGGCGGAATCCGCCGGCGCCGGCAACCCCGATGCCCCGGCTCCACCGACGATCGACGGCAGGGCCACGGGCGCCGGCATAGTGAACCGGGCGGTCAGGATCGGACCCGCTGGCACGGTGGTGGGGACCGTCGCCGACTCCGCGACGACACCCGAGCGATCTGCCGACCCCGAGGGCGGCTCGGCATTCGGTGCGCCGGCGACAGCGTGCGAGGCCAGCAACGCGAGCGTGACGACGTCCATCCGACGACTCCGACACAGAGGGGGGCGCCCGGGCGGATCGCCGCGGACCTCGTGAAACGTTATCCTCTGTGAAACCCCTCCACCACCGCGGAAGGTTCCATGCCTCTTCGTTCGCACCGCCCCCTGCTCGGCGCGCTGCTGCTCGCCGCCGTCGGCATCCCTGCCGCCCTGACCGCGCAGGACGACCCGGCACTCGTCGCGCGCGCGCGCGGCATCCACGAGCGCGTGCTCACCCTCGATACCCACGTCGACATCAACCCGGCGTTCTTCCGGCGTGATACGGTCAACTACGTGACCGGCGTGCCCCGGAATCAGGTCGATCTGCCGAAGATGGAGGCGGGCGGCCTCGATGTGGCCTTCCTCATCGTCTATGTGGGCCAGGCCCGCACGATCGACTCGGCCTCGATGGCGGCGGCATACGACGCGGCGATGGAGAAGTTCGCCGCGATCCACCGGCTCACCGACACCCTCGCGCCGGCGCGCGTCGGACTGGCGCGCACCGCCGCCGAGGCCCGTGCCATCGCCGCGAGCGGTCGGAAGGTGGTCTTCATCGGGATCGAGAACGGCTTCCCGGTCGGTACCGACCTGGGTCGCATCAAGCAGTTCGCCGACCTCGGCGGGCGATATCTCTCTCTTGCGCACAACGGGCACAGCCAGCTCTCCGACTCCAACACCGGCGAGCGCGACGGCGTCTGGCTCCACAACGGCCTCAGTCCGCTCGGTCGTCAGGCGGTCACGGAACTCAATCGCCATGGTGTGATGATCGACATCTCGCACCCGAGCAAGGCCAGCATGATGCAAACCATCGCGCTCACCAAGGCCCCGATCATCGCGTCGCACTCGGGGGTGCGGGCGCTCTGCAACCACAGCCGGAACCTCGACGACGAGCAGCTCCGCGCGATGGGGCGGAACGGTGGCGTCGTCCAGCTGGTGGCGTTCAGCAGCTACGTGAAGTGCGGGCCGACCCCCGACGGCAGTCGGCCCGTCGCGACGGTACAGGACTTCGTCGACCACATCGACTACGCCGTGAAGTTGATCGGGATCGACCACGTCGGCATCAGCTCCGACTTCGACGGTGGCGGTGGCGTGGAGGGGTGGCGCAACGCCAGCGAGACCTTCAACGTGACGCTCGAGCTCGTCCGCCGCGACTACACCGAGGCGCAGATCGCCAAGATCTGGAGCGGCAACCTCCTCCGCGTCCTCGACGAGGTCCAACAGGTGAGCGCACGACTCCAACGCCAGACCCGGTGACCCGATGACCTACCTCACGATCTACCTCGCAAGCCTCGGCGCCTTCTTCGCCCTCGACCTCCTCTGGCTCGGCGTCGTCGCCAAGGGGTTCTACCAGGCACAGCTCGGCCACCTGATGCGCCCCGATGTGCAGTGGCCCGCGGCCCTGCTCTTCTACCTGATCTACGTCGCGGCGATCGTCATCCTCTGCGTCCTCCCCGCGGCGGAGAAGCAGTCGATGGGACGCGCACTCGCGCTCGGCGCGGTCTTCGGGCTCGCCGCCTACGCGGCGTTCGATCTCACGAGCCTCGCGCTGCTGAAGGACTTCCCGATCAAGGCTGTCGTCGTCGACCTCACTTGGGGGACGGTGCTCACCGCCTGCGTGAGCGCGGCAGGGTACTGGGTGGCGCGGCGCTGACCCGTCGTGGTCAGCGCTTCACCAGCGTGAGGATCGAGTAGAGCGCCACCGACTCATCGTGCTGGTTCCGCACGTCCACATCCCACTCGACCACGCCCTGCGGGATGCCGTCGACCGGCGTGTCCTTCGCGGTCTTCTGCTTCACGGTGAGCCGGACGCGGATGGTATCGCCCGGATAGACGGGCTTCGTGAATCGGAGCCGCTCGAGCCCGTAGTTGGCGAGCACCGGGCCGAGGGCGGGATCGACGAACAACCCAGCCGCCGCCGAGACGATGAAATACCCGTGAGCGACGCGGCCCGTGAAGACCCCGTGTGCGCGGGCCTCGGCATCGTCCATATGCGCGTAGAAGGTGTCGCCGCTCAGCCGCGCGAACGCCTCGATGTCCTCGAGCGTGATGATTCGGGTGCCGGTGACGAGCGTGTCGCCGACCTCCAGTTCGTCGAAGGTGCGGCGGAAGGGATGCGGCCCCTCCGTGCGCTGGGCCGCCCCGGCGCTCCACTCGCGGGTGATCGCGGTGAGCATCGTCGGGCTCCCCTGCACCGCGGTCCGCTGGAGGTAGTGAAGCACGCCGCGCGCGCCCCCCATCTCCTCACCGCCACCGGCGCGCCCGGGGCCGCCGTGCACGAGGTTCGGGAGCGGGGAGCCGTGGCCGGTGCTTTCACCGGCGCTCGTCCGGTCGAGCACGAGCAACCGGCCGTGGTACGGCGCGACGCCGAGCACTACCTGCCGTGCGACGGCCGCATCGGCAGTGACGATGGAGCCACAGAGCGACCCGCGGCCGCGCTTCGCGAGGACGATGGCCTCGTCGAGCGAGCCGTACGGCATCACCGTGTTCACGGGGCCGAAGGCCTCAATGTCGTGCGGTGCATCGTGCGTGAGGGGACGGTCGCAGACCATCAGCAGCGGCGTGAAGAAGGCCCCCTTCTCACGGTCCGCGCCCACCACCAGCACCTCGTCGGCACCGAAGACCACCTGCCCGGCCTCGCGCAGTCTGGACGCCGCAGCGCCCACATCTCGCACCTGACCTCGGCTCGCGAGCGGGCCCATCCGGACCCCCTCGACCGCCGGGTCACCGACGGTCGTCTTGGCGAGCCGCGCGCGGAGCGCGTCGACGACCGCGTCCTCCAGTCCCGCGGGCACGAGCGTCCGACGCACCGCGGTGCACTTCTGCCCCGCCTTCGTCGTCATCTCCCGTACGACCTCCTTGATGAAGAGGTCGAACTCGGGCGTGCCTGGGATGGCGTCGGGACCGAGGATGGAGCAGTTGAGCGAGTCCGCCTCCATGTTGAAGCGGACCGCGTGCCGCACCACCGCCGGACTCTCCTTCAGCGCCTGGCCCGTGGCCGCGCTCCCGGTGAACGCCACGGCATCCTGTTCCTCGACGTGACTGAGCAGGTCCCCCGCGCTCCCGCAGATGAGCTGCAGGGAGCCCTTCGGGAACACATCCGCCGCAATGATCTCGCGGAACATCAGCTCAGTTAGGTAGCTCGTTGACGTCGCGGGCTTCACGATGCACGGCACCCCGGCGAGCAGCGCGGGCGCGAGCTTTTCGAGCATTCCCCAGCACGGGAAATTGAAGGCGTTGATGTGGATCGCGACGCCCTCGAGCGGCACGCAGATGTGTCGTCCCGCGAACGTACCCGCCTTGCCGAGCAGTTCCTGCGGCCCCTCGACGTGGAAGGTCTCGTTGGGGAATTCGCGGCGCCCGCGGCTCGCGTACGCGAAGAAGGTCCCGATCCCGCCCTCGATGTCGACCCAGCTGTCCGACCGCGTCGCGCCGGTGGCGCCGGAGAGCGCGTAGAATGCCTCCTTCCGCTCCATCAGGTGCTTCGCGACGGCCTTCAGCATCGCGGCACGCTGGTGGAAGGTGAGCGCGCGGAGCGCTGGGCCACCGACGGCGCGGGCGTACCGCACCATCGCCTGGAAGTCGAGGCCGCCACTCGATGTCTCGGCGACGGGCTCACCGGTGACAGCGTGCAGGAGCGTGGTCTGGCTCCCGGTTCCGGCGACCCATTCACCGAGGGCGAAGTTCTGCAGACGGGCGGTCATGCGTGGTCGTCCTTCCCGGAATCAGTGGCGTTGGCGCGCTTGATGTCGTGCCACGCGCGCAGGATGGCGGGCTGCGTCGGTCGGTCGGCGGGCACCTCGCGGAGTGGCTCCGTCGGCTCCCACCCCGCGCGCATCGCGGCGGGGAGGCGCTGATACAGACCAGTCCCCTCCGTCTTCCACGCGAGCATCTCGTCGGAGACCTCCTTTACGATGCGCGCGGGATTCCCGACGGCAACACTGCGCGGCGGAATCACCATCTTCGCCGGCACGAAGGTCAGGGCGCCGACGATGCTCCCGGCGCCCACCTCCGCTTCGTCCATAATCACCGCGTTCATCCCGACGAGCGCGTTGGCGCCAATGCGAGCGCCGTGCACGACGGCGCCGTGCCCGATGTGCGCCCCCGCCTCGAGGACCATTGTCACGCCCGGGAACATATGAAGCGTGCAGTTCTCCTGAACGTTGCAACCGTCCTCGATCACAATCCCGCCCCAATCGCCGCGGATCGCCGCCCCGGGCCCGACGTAGACATCGCGCCCGATAATGACATTGCCCGTCACCGCGGCCTGCGGGTGGACGAAGGCACTCTCGTGCACCACCGGGACGAATCCCTCGAAGGCGTAGATCACCGACTCAGGCTCGCTCGAGGATCGTCGCGTACCCCTGCCCGACGCCGATGCACATCGTGCAGAGCGCATATCGCCCGCCGCGGCGCGTCAGCTCCCGCGCGGCGGTGAGCGCGAGGCGGGCACCGCTCATCCCGAGCGGGTGTCCGAGCGCGATGGCGCCGCCGTTCGGGTTCACGCGCGGGTCGTCATCGGCGACGCCGAGCTCGCGGAGGCAGGCGAGCCCCTGCGCCGCGAAGGCCTCGTTGAGTTCGATCACGTCTATCTGGTCGAGCGTGAGCCCTGCCCGATCCAGCACAAGCCGCGTGGCGGGGACCGGGCCCATCCCCATGATCCGCGGCTCGACCCCCGCCGCCGCGCTCGCAACGATCCGTGCGAGCGGCGTCAGACCGTGCGCGGCGAGCGCCTCCTCTGACGCGATGAGCAGCGCCGCGGCGCCATCGTTGAGCCCCGACGAGTTTCCCGCCGTCACGCTTCCCTGTCCGTCCGTCCGGAACGCTGGCTTGAGCTTCCCAAGCGTCTCGAGCGACGTCTCGGGCCGGAGGAATTCATCGTCGCGCACGGTGACAGGCGCACCCTTCTTCTGCGGTACCTCGACCGCGACGATCTCCTCCGCGTGCCAGCCAGCCGCGCGCGCGGCAGCGGCCTTCTGCTGGGAACGCAGAGCGAACGCGTCCTGATCGGCCCGCGTCACACCGTACCGCGTGGCGACGTGCTCGGCGGTCTCCCCCATCGAATCGGTGCCGTGCGCCGCCTTCATCGCGGGGTTCACGAAACGCCACCCGAGGCTCGTGTCGAAGAGCTGCACGTCGCGGGCGAAGGGGGTCGCGCCCTTGGAGAGGACGTACGGCGCGCGCGTCATACTCTCGACCCCGCCGGCGACATACAGATCGCCCTCGCCACTCCGGATCGCCCGCGCGGCGTTCGCGACCGCACTGAGCCCCGACGCACAGAGCCGGTTCACCGTCTCCCCGGGCACCGTGATCGGCAGGCCGGCGAGGAGGAGCGCCATCCGCGCGACGTTGCGGTTGTCCTCCCCCGCCTGGTTGGCGCATCCGAGGATCACATCCGCGATCGCCGACGGATCGAGCCCGGAATGCCGCGCGAGGAGCGCGCGGATTGCGTGCGCGGCGAGGTCGTCGGCGCGGACGTCACGCAACGCGCCGCCGAGGTTGCCGATCGGCGTGCGGACGCCGTCAACGAGGAAGGCCTGCGTCATACCCTTCGTCATAACGGGAGGGGCTTGTGAGTGCGGTACACGGTGCCGCGGAAGTGGCCGACAACCACGTCGTCTTGGTTACGTACGGTGACCTCGGCGAAGCCGATCTTGTTCGTTGTGGTCTGGCGCACGCCGGTGGCGGTCAGGACATCACCCGGGCGGACCGCCGCCGGATAACTGATGGTGCAATCGAGCGCGACGCTGATCGTCCCATCGGAGTTGGTGCAGAAGGCGAGCGCGCTGTCGGCGAACGCGAAGACGATCCCGCCGTGGCCCGTGCCGAACCCATTCACCATCTCCGGGCGCACCGTCATCCTGAGGACGGCGCGACCTGCCTGGACCTCGACAAGCTCGATCCCGAGCCACTGCGAGAACGCGTCGCGCACGAGCATCCGCTCCACCGTCTCACGGGCGAGCCGATCGGCGTCGGCGGGCGACGTCGGGATCGGAGCCGAGCTCATCCGAGGAGCCGCCCGCCCTCGCGCACGATCCGCCGTAGCCGCGCGCTCGGACGGTACCGGTCCTCGCCATACTCGGCGTGCAGCCCCTCGAGGATCGCGAGGATCGTCGCGGGGCCGAGCGTGTCGCCCCAGGCGAGGAGGCCGCGGGGATAATTCACCCCCTTCGTCATCGCGAGCTCCACATCGGCCGGGCTCGCGATCCCGAAGTGCACCGCCTCGACCGCCTCGTTCACGAGCATCGCGAGGATGCGGTGACAGATGGCCTCACCGAGGCCGAGGTCGGTCGTCGGTGAGGGCGCGGCCGCCCCGTCGCGATAGTCGTGATGCCCGCGCCCCGACTTCCGGCCGAGGAGCCCCGCTTCGACGAGTCGCTGCTGCGTCACCGCGGGGCGGTAGCGAGGATCCTGGAAGGTCGCCTCGAAGACCGAGCAGGTGACCGCGAAGTTCACATCGTTCCCGATGAAGTCCATCAGCTCGAAGGGGCCCATCTTGAATCCGCCCCGCTCGCGCATCGCCCAGTCGATCGTCGCGGCGTCGGCAATCCCCTCTTCGAGGATCCGCAGCGCCTCGCCGTAGAAGGAGCGTGCCACGCGGTTCACGATGAACCCCGGCGTGTCCTTCGCGACCACGACGACCTTCCCCCACCCCGCGGCGAGCGCGCGTGCGGCCGCCGTGACCGCGGGGTCGGTGACGATCGCCGGGATCACCTCGACGAGGGGCATCACCGGGGCCGGATTGAAGAAGTGCAGCCCGATGACGCGGGCGGGATGCGCGCTCGCCCCCGCGATGGCGGCGACACTGAGCGAGGAGGTGTTCGTCGCGATCACGGCGTCGGCGGCGAGGACCGTATCGAGCGCCCGAACGAGCGCCTGCTTCGGCGCGAGCGCCTCGATGATCGCCTCGACCACGAGCCCGCACGCGGCGAAGGGTGCGAGCGCCGCCGCATCCGCGCCGACGTGGTACGAGATCCGCGCGAGCACCGCATCGGCCGCGGCCCGGTCGAGTCGCCCCTTCTCCACGTCGCGCGCCATCGCCTTCGCGTGCCCCGCCCGCGCCCGCTCGAGCGCCGGCGCGTGCGCGTCGGCGAGATGCACCGCGTGACCGTGCGCGGCCGCGACCTGCGCGATCCCCGCGCCCATCGCCCCGGCGCCCACGACGCCGATCGGCGTCGACGAAGTCCACGGGCGCGACGTCATCGGCCGCGATAGACCGGGGCGCGCTTCGCGAGGAAGGCCCGCACCCCTTCCTCGTAATCCGCCGTGCGTCCCGCCTCCTGCATCAACTGGGCTTCGCACTCGAGCTGCGCCTCGAGCCCGTTCGCCCACGAGGCGTTCATCGCCCGCTTGGTGAGGCCGAACCCCCGCGTCGCCTGCGTGGCGAGCCGTGCTGCCAGCCCGAGGGCGTGCTCCATCAGCGACTCCGCCGGCGCGACGTCCCAGATCAACCCCCAGTCCTTTGCCTGCGCCGCGGTCACCTTCTCCCCGAGGAAGAAGAGCCCCGTCGCGCGCTGCGGTCCCACGAGCCGCGGGACGAAGAAGGTCCCGCTGGTGTCGGGGATGAGCCCGAGCTTGGCGAAGCTCTGCACGAAGGTCGCCGACTCCGCCGCGATGGTGAGGTCGCAGGCGAAGGCGATGTTCGCACCCGCCCCCGCGGCGACGCCGTTCACCGCGGCGATCACCGGCTTCTCAAGCTGCCGGATCGCCAGGATGATCGGGTTGAAGCTCGCCCGGACGACCTCGCTGATATCCGGCATCGGGCCGTCGGCCTCGGGGAGGACCTCGCTCAGGTCCTGGCCGGCGCAGAACCCGCGCCCTGCCCCGGTGAGGAGGACGGCACGGACGGCATCGTCTTCAGCCGCCGTCGCAAACTCGGCCTGCAGCGCGGCCGCCATCGGCCGGGTGAACGAGTTGAGCACCTCGGGCCGGTGCAGCGTCAGCACGAGGACCCCATCGCGGAGCTCGCGGAGGATAAGCGGGCTGGACATATCCGAAAGATAGGGGGCGTTCCCCTCCTCCGGGCCCCCGGCCAGATTCCCCTGATGCCGCGCACCCCCCTCCCCGACCTCGATTGGCGTCGTATCGCCTTCCACGTCCTCGCCTGTCGGGCGATGGACGAGCTGGAGGAGGCAATCAACCGGGGCGAGCGCCTCGGGGCGCGGCCCGAGCCCGGCGGACGGAAGCAGGTCCCGCGCGAGCACCTCGTGCTCTATCAGTTCTCCGCTCGCGGGCACGACGTCGCGCAGTGCATCCTCGGTGCGATGCTCGACGGCACGCGCGACGCCGCCGGTGCCTATTACCGCAGCCGCCCGCTCCTCCTCTCCCTCGGGCTCCCGTACGCCGACGCCCTCGGCTCCCCCCTCGGCCGCCGCGGCGGCTTCTCCGACGGGCGCGACATCGGCGTGGTGTGCAACCTCCCGCGCGCCGAGGGCCCCGTCGTCCTGCCGATGGCGGGGGACGTCGGCTCGCAGTACACCCCGGTCGCCGGGTGGGCGCAGGCCGTCACCTACCACCGGGACGTCCTGCGTGACGCGCGGTGGAACGGATCGATCGGCGTCGCGCTCGGCGGCGACGGCTCCGTCGCCACGAATGGTTTCTGGTCGGCGCTCACGATGGCGACGACGCTCCGGCTCCCGATGCTCTTCTACGTGGAGGACAACGGCCTCGGGATCTCGGTGGGCGGCGAGATGCAGACGCCGGGCGGGAACATCGCCGCGAACCTCGCCGCCTTCGGCGAGCTCTTCGTGCGCGATGGCGACGGTTGCGATCCGATCGCCGCGGCGACGCTCCTGCAAAAGTGCGTGGCGCACGTGCGGAGCGGCGCGGGCCCGGCGCTCGTGCGGCTCACTGTCCCGCGGCTCTCGAGCCACTCTGGCCCAGACAACCAGAAGGGGTACCGGACCGAGGCGGAGATCGCCGCAGATCAGACGCGCGATCCGCTACCGCGGCTGAAGGCGGCACTCGTGCCGGCCGTGATGTCGCCCGCGGAGTGGACCACCCTCGAGGCCGAGGTGATGGATGCCGTCGAGTCGGCGCTCGCGGAGGCGCGCGCACGCCCCGCCCCCGATCCCGCCACCATCGACCGGTTCCTCCACGCCGACGTCGGCCCCGACGCCGCCGAGGCGATACTCGGCGGCCTCTCACGCGACGAGCGTGACGCGCTCCGCGGCACCGACGTCCCCGCGCCCGATGGACCACCGCTGCGATTCGCCGAGGCGGTGCGACGCACCCTCCGGCGCGAGCTGGAGGTCAATCCCAAGCTTGTCGTCTTCGGGGAGGATGTCGGCAAGAAGGGCGGCGTGCACCTCGTCACCGAGGGACTGCAGCGCGACTTCGGCGCCGCGCGCGTCTTCGATACGAGCCTCTCCGAGGAAGGGATCATCGGGCGCGCGTCGGGACTCGCGATGAGCGGTCTGATGCCCGTCGCCGAGATCCAGTTCCGGAAATACGCCGACCCCGCGACGGAGCAACTGAACAACACGGGGACGATGCGCTGGCGCACGGCGAACCGCTTCGCGGCGCCGATGGTCGTGCGGATGCCCGGCGGCTTCGGCAAGGATGTCGGCGACCCCTGGCACAGCCTCAGCGATGAGGTCCGCTTCGCACACGCGTACGGGTGGCAGGTCGCGATCCCCTCCAACGCCTCCGATGCGGTAGGGCTCCTCCGCGCCGCGATGCGGAGCCCGAACCCGACGATCTTCTTCGAGCATCGCTCGCTGTTGATGACCGGGACCGGGAGCGCGCCATATCCGGGCGACGACTACGTGCTCCCCTTCGGCCGTGCCGCGATCCGCCGCACGGGCACCGACTGCACACTGGTGACCTGGGGGGCGATGGTCCATCGTTGCCTCGAGGCGGCGGAGCGCTTCGGCGACCGAGTCGAGGTGATCGACCTGCGAACGATCGCGCCGTGGGATCGCGACGCGGTGCTCACGTCGGTCACGAAGACGGGGCGCTGCGTGATCGTGCACGAGGACAATCGGACAGCGGGGTTCGGCGCCGAGGTGGCCGGCGTGATTGCGGAGGCGGCATTCTGGCGCCTCGATGCCCCCGTGCAGCGCGTGGCGCCAGCCGACATCCCGATGCCGTACCACGAGGTGCTGCTCGAGGCGGTGCTGCCGGGAGTCGAGCGGATCGCCGAGGCGCTCGAGGCGACGCTCTCGGCCTGACCCGCGCGGCGGCTCAGTGGAAGAGCACGTGCCACACCACGTAGAGCCAGCCGAAGAGCCCGTGGACGATCGCCCAGAAGACCGACTCATTGAGATGGAACGAGATGGCCATCGCGAGCGCGGAGCCGAAGCCCACGCCGGCCTTGGTGATCTCGAAGCGGGTGGCGGTGCCGTTCATCGTGTGCTCGGGTTGTGAGGGTGCGCTTCGGGGGTCGTGGCGGCGGAAGCTGCCGATGACGCGGCCAGCGCCGCCACGACCTCGTCATCGGTGACCTGCGGGAAGTCGCGGTACCACTGCGCGTCCCGCACCCTAGGCGGCCTCGCGCCGCGCGAGCGCGCGCCCCGCCTCCTGCCGATCCGTGAACCGCGCGCCGTCCGACACCGCGCCTCCCGTCCTGCGGCCGCGATCAGATCGCCTTGAACTCGTCGAATGGTTGCCGACAGCTCGTGCAGACGTGGATCGCCTTGCAGGCGGTACTCCCGAACTCGCTCCGCAGTTCCGTGGCGGTGGAGCCGCACCACGGACACGGCACGGGCGGGCGGGCACGCGTGAGGGTGACGAGGGCGCCGCCGTCCGCCTTTCCCGGAGGGGCGATCCCATACGCCCGCAGCTTCTCTCGCGCCGACTCGGAGATCCAATCCGTCGTCCATGCCGGCGAGAGCACCGTTGTGACCGTGACGGCGGTCGCGCCGGCGGCGAGGAGCGCGCTCCGCACATCCTTCTCGATCTCGAACATCGCGGGGCAGCCCGAGTAGGTGGGCGTGATCGTCACCGCGACCGCGCCCGTCCCATCGACCGCGACGTCACGGATGATACCGAGCTCGACCACGCTGATGACCGGCACCTCGGGATCGGGGACGCCGTCGAGCGCGCGCCAGGCGGCGTCGGCGGTGAGGGTCACCCGCGACTCACCACGTCGCGCCGGGGTGCGAGCGCGCCACGATCTGCATCACCGAGAGCAGGTGCCCGAGATGCTCCGTGTGCCGCCCCACCCGTCCACCGCGCCGCATCGCCGCGTCCGCGGGGCGCGTGAGCGTCGCGCGTTGAAGCACATCGTCCACCACCTGGTCCCAGCGTGAGCGGATCGCAGCCATATCGACCGTGAAGCTGAGCGCGGCGACCGCGGTGTCGATCTCGTCCTGCGCGAAGAGCTCGCCCGTATAGCGCCAGCAGTCGTCGAGCGCGCGCTGGACGCGGCCGTGACTCTCGGGCGTCCCGTCGCCGAGTCGCACCACCCATTCCGACGTGTGCCGGAGGTGGTACTTCGCCTCTTTGATCGCCTTGGCCGCGACGCCCGCGAGCCCGGCGTGCGGCGCCGCGAGGAGCGCCTCCCAGAGGAAGACACTGTGCGCACTCACCAGGAACTGCCGCACGATGGTGAAGCCGAAGTCGCCGTTGGGGAGCTCCATCAGGAGCGCGTTCCGGAACTGGACTCCATCCCGCCAATACGCGAGCGCATCCTCGTCGCGCCCCGTCCCTTCGGCTTCACCCGCGAGCCGCAGTAGCGAGGCCGCCTGCCCGATGAGGTCGAGCGCCATATTCGAGAGCGCAATGTCCTCCTCGAGGATCGGCCCGTGTCCGCACCACTCAGAGAGCCGGTGCCCGAGGATCAAACGATCATCCCCGAGTCGGAGCAGATACTCCACCATCGGGGGACCGAGCACCGGGCCGCGGGATGTACCGGCGACGGCGCGCACCCCCGCCTGGGCTTCGCCCGCGGCGATGCCGAGCTCCTCGGACTCCGCCATCAGAAAATCCGGATGCCGCGCGGCGCGATGTAGAACTGCGGGTGGCGATACGCCTTGTCGTTCCCCGGATCGAAGAACGGCCCCGCGTCCGACGGCGCCGACGCCGTGATCGCGGTGCTCGGCACCACCCAGAGGTTCACCGCCTCGCCGCGCCGCGCATACACGTCGCGCGCGTTCTGCAGCGCGTGCTCGGCGTCGGTCGCGTGAACGCTTCCTGCGTGCTCGAAGGGCTGCCCCTGGTTCTCCTGGGTGAAGACCTCCCAGAGGGGCCAGTGGCTGTCGCCCACCGGCGCGCCCGACGCGTCGCTCATCAGGCCGCCGCCGTCGCCTGCGACCGCTTGGCGGCGTGTGCCGCCGCGGCCTCGCGCACCCAGCGCCCTTCGTCGTGCGCCGCACGCCGCGCCTCGAGGCGCTCGCGGTTGCACGGGCCGTTCCCCGCGATGACCTCCTGGAACTCCGACCAGTCGATGGGCCCGAAGTCCCAGTTCTTCGTCTCGGCGTTGTAGCGGAGGTCCGGGTCCGGCAGCGTGATCCCCAGCTCCTGCGCCTGCGGGACGGTCAGGTTGATGAAGCGCTGGCGAAGCTCGTCGTTCGTCTTCCGCTTCACGCGCCACTTGAGCAACTCGGCCGTGTTCGGCGAATGCGTGTCCGACGGGCCGAACATCATCAGGGAGGGCCACCAGAAGCGGTTCACGGCGTCCTGCAGCATCTCGCGCTGGGCGGGGGTGCCCTTCGCGAGCGTCATGCAGATCTCGTAGCCCTGCCGCTTGTGGAAGTTCTCCTCCTTGCAGATGCGCACCATCGCGCGGGCATAGGGGCCGTAGGAGGTCTTGGCGAGGATCGTCTGGTTCACGATCGCCGCACCGTCCACCAGCCAGCCGATCACGCCCATATCCGCCCACGAGAGCGTCGGATAGTTGAAGATGCTCGAGTACTTCGCCGTGCCGTCGAGCAGCTGGTTGTAGAGGTCGAACCGGTCGACGCCGAGCGTCTCCGTGCCGCAGTAGATGTAGAGCCCATGCCCCGCCTCGTCCTGCACCTTCGCGATCAGCGACTGCTTGCGACGCAGCGAGGGGGCGCGGGTGATCCAGTTCCCCTCCGGGAGCATCCCGACGATCTCGGAATGGGCGTGCTGGGACATCATGCGCGTGAGCTGCGACCGGTAGCGGACCGGCATCCAGTCCTTGGGCTCGATGCTCTCCCCGGCCGCGATGCGGGCCTCGAAGGCGGCGACCTGAGCCGGGTCGTCCGCGGGGAGCTGGCGGATGGTCGTGGTCATATGTGTTAAACTACAGAGCCGGCTACCGCGCAGGGTAGCCATTGGCACCTCCCCGCCGCACCCCTCTCGTCAGGTCCAATCCATGTCCGACGCTGCCCTCTCCGCCGGAACCGTCCAGACCCGCACCGCCGACGGGATCGCCACC
>Ga0194133_10000363_pt1 | contig 95881 bp, 73 predicted proteins | sample TA2KigOf40mmetaG_FD_155448 | JGI IMG/M metagenome (GOLD analysis project Ga0194133, IMG submission 155448) | Freshwater microbial communities from Lake Tanganyika, Tanzania - TA2015055 Kigoma Offshore 40m | ecosystem: Environmental > Aquatic > Freshwater > Lake | place: Tanzania: Lake...
CTTGTTCGTGCTCGCCCCAGCTTCCAGGATCCGCGCGATCTCTTCATTGCTGTACCGCTTCTTCTTCATTGATCTCTCCTTTCCTCTTGAAAGATCCTATGATTTCCGCTGGTACGATTTTAGGGCGTCAGGTCACAAGCAGGCTCGCCACCACGCAACCCAATATCGCGCCGGCAAAAAAAGCATTCCGGCCTCTCCAAGAATCAGAAACAGAATCCCACCATTGGTGAAGCCGAGAGTCTTCATCAAACCGACTTGTTTGACGCGCTCGCGCACGGCCATCGCCATCGTGTTGGCGGAAACAAGCAGAATCGTAAACGTCACGGCACCACAGATCGAAAGCAAGAAAACCTTTACATTGCCGAGAAACGAGACGAAGCTGAGGGTAAACGCCGCCTCGGTTTCGGTCCGTGTTTGGACCGGCGCGTTTTGAAACATCGCATCGACATCACGCTGAATGGACGAGACCACATCCGTCGAACTGGCAAGAATGTTGAACGTCCCCGCAAAATCTCGCCTGCCAGCAGGGAGGCTTGATAAAGGTACTCGTTGTTGAAGAACAAGGTTTCATCCGCGAGCGGATCGTCGAAGATACCTCGGACATTCAGCTCCATATTGCCCGGAAAAATGTCACCCTTCAACGTGATGCGATCTCCGAGCTTGATGTCGAGCTTGTTCGCGAGTCTGCTCCCGATGATGCAGGCTGTGCGCTCTTTCAAGAAAGCCTGTTTCTGTTCAGGAGCAACCTCAAGATCGATCTGAACTTTGAAGAAGTCTTCAGGCTCGACAGCAAATCGTGCGAGGTTGTTGCGCTGATCGGCGGTTTGATCCTTGTAAGTTCCGCCGTACCACATTGAAATGTAAAGGTCCTTGACGCCAGCGACACTGCGGATTTTCTGCTTGTAGGATGCAGGCATGATCACTGTCAACGAAATGCGGTTGCGAGTGATCAGGCGCAACGCTTGCGCGGCCGTGGGGTCTGAGAAGTAAAACGCGTTGTACATCGCAAACAAAACTCCCAGCAACGTGAACGACATCGTGACACTCAGTACAGTCAGGATGCTGCGCCGCTTGCTGCGAAGAGTGTTCTTGAAAATCAACGGCAACAATCGCAACATGCTCTCCATTCTGGACGCAACCCTTCGCCGTTTGTTCGTTAATTATTCAATATCATTCCAGCCACCCCAGCCTTTCGTCTTAAAGCGCCAAAACAGATGTAGACCGATGCCTGTCGCGATTGCAGCTGCAAAAAAGAGTCCGAACCACTCCCAATCCCGAAGCATCCAGGCGGTTATTGCAATCAGAATTCACTTGATGAGGCGAAACCTGACGCTTTGCGCTTTGGTTGAAAACGCAACGCGAAACTCCCGTCGCAGAAGATCGATCACTGCCATCGCCATTCAAGCTTAACGCTCCCGGTAAATGGCCTTTGAGATCGTGGCCCGGAAGAACTCACTGAACTTGGGTGTGCCGTATTGCCAGCCAGCGCGAATCTTCGTCGGGACATTTCGACCTTCGAAAGTTTTTCGCTCGTCTACCAGCACACCGAACGGATGCAGGGCATAGGAACCACCATCAGGATTACCCCAACGGTCAAAGACAATGACTTGGTCAGCTGTATTCGTAGCGGGCATCCATGCATCTCGTTCTGCTTCATAGCGACCCAGTGCAGAGCGAGTTACATCTGGCCCATCGTCTTTGGCAACAGGAATCAAACCAAAGATGCGCCATTCCATCTTTCCCGACCCGTTGACCAATTCATCGGCACCGACAACCGGCAATCCATACATGCTGGCTGTGCCAGCCCAGATCATTCCGCATTCGGCTGTGATGACCTGCTCGGCAACGAAGGGATGCCAGGCCCCAATCAAGATCTCCCCTTGCATCGTAAGCCGAACTGCAGGCCCGGCCCAAAGCCGTTCGAGCCCTGCATTACCATCTGCAGGCACATCGCCGGGGTAACGTACAGCCCCGCAGGCAAGCAACAACAAAAGGAGGTTGGCGCCGATACCGAGTTTGGCCTCAGACAATTCAAACAGCCAGGCAATCGTAGACAAAACCACCAGAATCGGCAGCGCAGAGAGCCACCAATCCAGTCGCAGCATGATGCCAAAAGCCAGCGCGAAAAAGCACAGTAAAAGCAAAATCCACACCCAGCGCTGCGCCATGCGATTGCCGGCCAGGTGGCACACCGCATGGATGAGCGTGACGGCGATCAAGGCAAACCGCATAGAAAGACCTCCAAGAATCAATTTTGCATTTTGCCTGCCAATCAGAAGTGGATTGCATGCATCATTCTGAGCCATGAACTTTGCGTCATTTCGCTCATTCTGCCCGAAATAACACTTGACAGTATCAATGATTTAAAGCACATTGTAATACATAATATGCTTGGTGAATTCGAATACTGCGTGATTGCCGCATGCCAACAATTGGGCGAAGCCGCCTATGGAGCGGCCATAGCGGCACGAATTGAGCAGACCACGGGACGAAACTGTTCCGCTGGCGCTTTGTACCTCACCCTGGACCGGCTGGAGTCGAAAGGACTGATTCGCACTCACCTTGGAGAACCGACACAAGAGCGAGGAGGCCGCGCCAAGCGGATGGTGATCGTGACGGCAGAGGGCATCAAATCGGCAGCGGAGTTCTACAAAGCAATCACCAAGATTTCCAAAGGGATCCGATGGGAGGTGAGCACACATGCAAATTGCAATCTGGTTGCTGACCAAGCTATTTAGTGATCTACTGACCAGCGATTCTGAGCGTGAGGCGATCCTTGGAGATTTCGAGGAGCGGCACCTCAAGGGCACTTGGCGCGCACTCGGTGAGACGCTTCGATTGGTGATGATCCGCCAGGCCCAACTTTGGAAGACGTGGCAACCCTGGCTTCTCTTTCTGGTTCTCCTGCTGCCGATAAACGCCGTTCAGCAAGCATGCGGTTCCATTCTAGAGGTGCTCTTCATGCAGCCGCTGGGCAGCCAGAGCATTCGCATGACTGTGCTTTTTGCTGCAATTCTGACCATCACGCTGGGTTGGCGCGGCGGGTTTTGCGCTGCACGGCTTGGCGGGCTTTCCCGGTGGAGTGTACTCTTCGTCGTGCTTGCCACCTCGCAACTCGCAATTTGGCGAGCGGAACCGACAGTGAGAGCTTGGTTCCTGATTACGACTGGCTTGCTCACCGGCTTGCCGACGCTGCTGGGAGCATGGCGAGCGAGTTCGCCAAGCCCCTTGGACACATCATCCCGGTTGCTGCTTTTTTCGGTGCAAGTGATGGAATATTGTGGGCTCTTCCTGGCCGCTCAGCCGTCCCAATCTACCGTTCCGCAGGACCCAATTTTGATCCCCGTACTGCTTTGGCCTATGGCGCTTCCGCTGCTTTATCGAGCTTCAATCCGCACCACACAGTGAATTTGGATGTAGTCTGTTAGACACTCAGAAGAGATTTGTTATGAGCGTCAAACACACCCCCTACGTACCCGAACACATGAAGATGAAGGAGTTCAGCTGGGCTGCCCTCATTCTTGGCCTTGTCATGACTGTGGTGCTTGGCGCGGCGAATGCCTACCTTGGCTTGCGCGCGGGAATCACGATTGCTGCAACGTACCCCGCGGCCGTGATTGGTATGGCGGTGATCCGTATGTGGCGCGGCACGATCCTCGAAGAGAACATTGCTCGCACGGCGGGATCAATTGGCGAAAGCGTTGCCGCCGGGGCCATCTTCACCTTGCCGGCATTTGTGATCGCCAGGGTATGGCCCAGCTTCTCGGGGCCGGATGCTTACTGGAAGTCAACCGTGCTCATGATTATCGGCAGCCTGTTGGGCGTGCTGTTTGTGAGCCTCGTGCGCCGCGCGCTCGTTGAAGACCCTGAACTACCCTTTCCGGAATCCGTGGCTGCCAGCGAAATCCACAAGGCCGGTCAGCAAGGCTCAGGCGCGGCCAAGTACCTGTTCTGGAATATCGGTACCGGCGGTCTGATCTACATCCTTGGTGTCTTGAAGGTCTTCGCCGTAGACAAAGAATTCTTCCTGAAGGTCGGCGAGCTCGGCAAGAGCCTTCTGCGCCTTGGCCCGTCGGGGAGTACACAAACCGTTCCCGTCGGTGCAACCACCATGGTGGCGGCTCCAACCGTGAGCCCCGCCTATATTGGAGTCGGCTACATCATCGGGCCCAAGCTCGCGGCCTTGCAGTTCTCTGGCGGCGTCATCGCCTGGGGCATCTTTGTCCCGCTGATCCTATACATCCTCGGCCCGAACATCCAGCAATACCTTCCAGCCAATTCGACCGACGAAAGCTGGGCTGGGCTGGCTGCTGCAGTTTGGCGCTATATCGTTCGTCCGATCGCGATCGGCGGCATGTTGGTTGGCGCCGCATTCACAATGTTCAAAATGCGCAAGAACCTCGGTGTAGGCCTGACCCGCGCATTCGGCGAGCTCACCGGCCCCAAGATCGACATCGAAAAGCTCAATCGTACAGAGCGCTACATGAGTTCCAAAGTTGTTCTGATGCTGATCGGAGTTCTGTTCGCGATCATGTGCGTCCTCTACACCTATCTCGCCGACTCCATCGGTGGCGGCATCACCGCAGCAATTGTGATGTTGATCGTGGGTTTCTTCTTCGCTACGATCTCCGGCTTCCTCGTCGGAGTGATCGGCTCTTCGAACAATCCGATCTCAGGCCTCACGCTTTCTACGCTGATCATCGCCGCACTTTTGATGGTGGCGCTGGGCGTAACGGGCCCACAGGGCGTGACCGCAGTGTTGGGAGTAGCCAGCGTTGTCTGCGTCAGCTCCGCAGTTGCCGGCGAACTGCTCCAGGATTTCAAAGTCGGCTGGTTGCTCGGCGGCACGCCTCGCACGATTCAGCTCGTTGAACTCGTCGCAGTCGTCGTCGCCAGCGCAGCCATGTACTGGCCGCTCTGGATCTTGAACGAAGGCAATCTCAAGGCCGGTGGTCTCGGCTTCGGCGACAAAGCGCTTCCCGCGCCGCAAGCCGGACTGATGGCGTCCCTCGCTCAAGGTATAGTCGGCGGCGAGATGGCATGGCCGCTCATCATTGCCGGCATCTTCTTCGGTATCGTGCTCATTATGGTGCAGGTGAAGAGCCCGATGCTGGTCTCGGTTGGGATGTACCTGCCCTTTGCCACCACCTTCGCAATCTTCATCGGTGGCTTGGTGCGCTGGTTGAGTGACTCGATGGCGGAACGTCGGGGCCTGAACGAAGCGCAACGGGCTCGCGTCGAAAATGCCGGAGTTCTTGTTTCCTCGGGTCTCATCGCGGGAGAAGCACTCTGCGGCCTGATCACCGCATACTTCGCCTGGCGTGAGATCAAAACCTGGGAGTTCTCAGCCGACCCCAGCTTTGCTCTTGGCATGCTCGTGATCGCTCTGCTGGGCTTCCTGTTGATCCGAATTCCTTTGAGTGCTGCGGGTCGCCCGGATGAGCCTGCGCCTCCGACGGCTATGATGTAGAGTTGACAAGAATTTCCACCTCGAACCCGGCGCCCCGCGCCGCTAACTGGTCCACCATCTACACGGGTGTGGCCCTCACAACGATGGCGACACTGTTGATGGAGCTAACGCTCACCCGCATCTACAGCGTCATTTTCTACTACCACTTCGCGTTTCTGGCAATTTCTGTAGCCCTCTTTGGTCTCGGAGCTGGGGGTGTCTTCTCTTATGTGGTTAATGGCTGGCAGGGAACGCTGTACCAGAAGCTGGGTCGCCTTGCGGCTCTCAATAGCGTCTCCGTGGTTGCCTCGCTCGTCTTTCTGCTAACGCGGCAAGGAAACCCCGGCAATCTTGAGCTCGTAGTGATCTACTTCTTTTCGGCGCTGCCGTTTCTGTTGGCTGGCGCGATCGTCTCGCTGGTCATTTCAGAAACGATCGAACGCGTCGAGCGTGTCTACTTCTTCGATCTGATTGGCGCCGCAGCGGGCTGTTTGCTGCTGATCCCGCTGCTCGATACCTTCGGCGGGCCAAACACGGTGATCGCCGTGGCTGTTCTATTCGCCGCCACCTCTGCAATCTGGTACAACCTGGCCCGCGAATTCTCTGGTCGTGTCGCAGCTGTCGCTCTGGCGCTGGCTCTCACCGCGCTGTTCGTCTTCAATATTCGTCTCAATTGGATCGACATCCGCTACGCAAAGGGCATGACTCTAGCCAACGAGCAATTCGTCAAGTGGAATAGCTTCTCCCGCATCGCTGTCTCCAAAGAGGGTGGCACAAACTTGCCGAACATCGTCATCGACGCCGACGCAGCGACGGGCATCTTCACGCAGAACCACAACACGATGTCTGAGGCCTCGCGCAAGAGCATCCTCAATGGCGGCCCCGGCTTACCTTACAAGTTGAAGCCAGGTGCCAAGGCGCTGATCATTGGTCCCGGTGGCGGCTGGGACGTTTCTCGCGCCCTCGCCAGCGGCAGCAAGGACATTACCGGTGTTGAAATCAATCCGATCATCGCTACCACCGTCATGCGCGAGAAGTTCCCGAACCTCAGCCACAATTTGTACCTCCGGCCGGAGATACGGATCCAGGTGGAGGATGGTCGAAGCTTCGTTCGCCGTAGCCCAGAGAAATATCAGGTGATCCAGGCGACGCTGGTCGACACCTGGGCTTCCACGGCAGCCGGAGCCTTCAGCCTCAGCGAGAACAACCTCTACACTTCAGATGCTTTCTACGATTACCTCAGCCACCTGAGCGACGACGGCATTCTCGCCTTCACTCGCTGGGGCTTTGATCCTCCTCGTGAATCTCTGCGCCTTCTCTCGATCACAATCGAAGCATTGGAGCGGCTGGGTGAGCGTAATCCCGCTCAGCACGTCATCGTCGCCCGCGAAGGGTCCAATCAGATCAAAGGCTGGGGCGCCACCGATACGGTGATTTTCTCGCGCAAACCCATGTCTGGCGCCTTTGTGCAGCAGGCCATTGCGTCGATGAAAGAGAGCAATATGGAGGTGATCTACGTACCGGGCACAGATCGCCGCACCCCATTTCAGGAGCTCCTCACCACGGTGGATCGCGAGACCTTCTTTGCGAACTATCAATACAACGTGACTTCCGTCAACGACAATCGCCCCTTCTTCTTCTATACCGTCCAGCCCAAGGACATTTGGAACTTCCTCTTCACAGATTCCAAAGAGAATGCCGATTACAAGATCAACCGTGCCGTGCCAATGCTGTTTGGAGTCCTGTTGGTTAGCTTGGTTGCCACGCTTGTGACGCTTTTGCTTCCTCCTCTCGTACTCGGTCAGCGATTACCTCAGGATCGGCGGCTACGTCTCTTTCTGCTCTACTTCGTCTGCCTCGGCGCGGGCTACATCATGATCCAGGTGTCATTGATTCAAAAGTTTGTCCTGCTGCTCGGACATCCTACCTATGCCCTCACGGTCATCATTTTCTCGATGCTGATTTCCAGTGGCCTCGGCAGTTTCTACTCGAAGCGAATCGTGAATAACAATGCCGAACGACTCAGAATCGTTTTGCTTCTCATCGTGATCCTGGTGCCGGTACTTGGTTTCTTTGCCGGGCTGGTTAGCGATCTCGGGCCTGCCTGGCCGCTACCGCTCAAGATGGCCGTTTCTGTGCTGCTCATTGCCCCGCTAGGCTTCCTGATGGGCATTCCCTTCCCCACGGGCCTCGGCACGCTGGAGAGCTGGGAAAAGTCTGCCGTCCGTTGGGGCTGGTCGATGAATGCGGCATCGAGTGTGCTGGGCTCAGCCCTGGCGATCTTCTTCGCGATCTACCTCGGCCTTTATCAAACCCTCGTGCTTGGCGGCCTCCTGTATCTCGTGGCCGCATGGATTTACCGGTCAACTTATGAGCAAGCACGCTCTTGAGAAAAAACTGGAAGCACTATCGGTGCTGGGCGTCGAGGCGCTGCCAAAAGCTCTGGCTGACAAGAACAATTTCTACGTTGGCAAAGCAGCCAAACGCGCGGCACAACTGAACGCAACCAGCTTGATTCCAAATCTGCTCGCTGCCTTCGATCGATTCTTCGAAGGTGGGGCTGAAGTTGATCCCAAGTGTTGGGCCAAATTGGGCATCATGGATGCGTTGTATCAATTGAACTGCCAGGAACCTGCTCCATACTTGAGAGCTTTCCATTGCGTTCAGATGGAACCTGTCTGGGGTGGAAAAGAAGATACCGCCGCCCCGGTGCGTGCTATGGCCGCGCTCGCCCTTATCGACACCAACCTCGATCCGATTCAGTTGCTTCGTGCTCTGGTAAATGGTCTACACGATGTCGACCAGCAGGTCCGCATCGAGACCGTGCGCGCCCTTGTAAGGCTCGGCCGCTGGGAAGGCGAATTGCTCATGCGCCAAAAGGTCCTTACTGGAGATGCCTCGCCTGAGGTCTTGGGGGCACTCTACAGCGCCATCCTTGAACTGGATCAATCTGGGTCGATCGGCTTCGTCAAACAGTTTTTGCAAAGCGAGGATGAGGCCGCCCAACTTGAGGCCGCCGCCTCCCTTGCCCAATCCCGTCACCTCGAAGCGTTTGAAGCCGCCAAAAATCTCTGGCCCAGAATTTTGACCCGAAATCTTCGCCGCACCATTGTCATCGCCATGGGAGCTTCGCCTCTCGATGAGGCGAGGGTTTTTCTTTTGGAGCTTTTGCGAAAAGAAGCAGATGAGACAGCAGCCTGGGCGCTCACTGCGCTGGCATCAAGCAGGCATCGGATGGAACTGCGCGACGAAATCGCAACGCTCGTTTCAGATCGTTCCGACAGGCAGTTGTCTCAGGTGTTTCGTGAAGAATACGGCTAGTGCCGCAGGATTCGCTCCAGAGCCTCTACAAAGAAGTAATCGCCCCACACGGCGCTCTCATTGATCCCTAGACCACGATGCATGTGATAGAGCGAGCCCTGCAGGATGCCCTGCCAGCCCGGGGTCTCTTTACTCAGATATTCATCGCAAAGCGTGCGTAGAATCCGCACTGCAGTCATGTAGTAGAAGTGTCCCTTTACGGGATCCTGAATCAGCCGTGACAGGCGGATTAGAGCAGAGGCCATGATTGCCGCCGCGCTGGTATCTACCAGCTTGCGGAACTCAAGTGGTGCGCGGAAATCCCAAGGTGGAATGCCGTCACCGTTGGCGTGCGTCACATAATAATCGGCACAAGCTTCGGATGTGGCGAGAAACCGCGGATCGCGCGAGTACTCATAACAAATGCTGAAGCCATAGGTAGCCCAAGCGAGGCCGCGCGACCAGCAGGAATCGCGTCGATACCCTTGATGGGTGGATTGCTCAAGAAACTCGCCAGAATCCGTGTCAAACAAACCTTCTTGAGCGCAGGACCCATCGCCGCGGATCAGATTCTTGCGCACCGTCAGCGCGTGGCGCAAGGCAATCTCTCGCAACCGCTTATCTCCGGTTTCGCGTGCGGCGTAAAAAACGATTCCAACGTTCATCATGCTATCAATGAACAAAGAGTTTGGGGCAACGAAGCTCCGCAGGTAGCCGCCCTTTTCCTGGTAGCGCTGCGCCAGCGTGTTGCCGGCGGTGACGAGCACCTCTTTAAGCGCGGGATCCCGTTCCATCGACAGCCAGCGATAGTACGTCGAAAAATAGAGAAACCCTTGATCGAACACTTCTCGGTCCGTCTTGCGCGACTCGAGAGGTGTCGTGTACTCGACTGCCTTCGACTTCCAGAACTGCAACGTTTCACCCTTCGTGTGGCGCGCGAACGTCCACATCATGCCCGGGAAAAAACCATCGCACCAATGCGACCAGGCTTCGCCCTCGTGCTTCCACTTGCCATCTTTCGTGTAGAGCGGGTAGAAGCCGGGATGGCTCTGAATCAGATCGCGAACCTGTTGTTGCGAAAAAGCGAGTGCGTCTTCAAAGCGCGCACGGTCGGTAGGAAGCTCAAATTGAATCAACGGTGTATCCTTCGTTACGTCACTTCTGAGTCTGCCATATCGTGGTGAAGCCGCGCGGCAACTTCAAATGCTTGCGGTAAACCAGAAAGCCATTCGTGTCCGTATCAAGCACTGTATACTCGCGCACCACCTTATCTTGAACGGTTGCTCCGGGCGGCGGACCCGCAGGCGATTCGGCACGCACCAGGCGCAATCGGAGGGAGGAATTCCAGTCTGCTCCAATCAGTTCATCGAACTGAAGCGTCACGTTGAAAATTGACTCATTGCCGGGCGCATAATGCTCCAGTCGGAGAATGCGGCCTTTCGCAATACTTCCCTTTTCGGCAAGCACCTTTTTGCCAACCTTGATGTCGCGCCGAAGAGTTGCCTTTATGGCATCGCCCACTGCGTGTTCGCCATGCGCAATCTCTTGCTCGAGCGCCAGCTCAATCTCGGTGTAAGGTTCGAAAACAAGCTCACGTGAAGCCTTAGGTCCAGACGCGGTGCTATCGGATACATCCTCGAAACTCAATGTGCTTTCGCCTGAGTATTGCTTGCAGCGGCTGAGCCGGGTCCGGTTTATGGCCAACCGGCCGGTGTCATCGATCAACCGGATCACGCTCCTTAAGGGCAGCAAAGCGTCGGTTGATCCAATTTTTAAAGTCTGATACTCCATCAAATTCGATGCATTTCTTATCTCGATCTCGGGAGGGATGTCATCCGTCTCGATCGAAATGCGCAGCAGTTCGAAGTTGTCTTTGCGGGCCCAGATGCTGCCGTGATAAGCCACCACTGCACCAATGTTCTTCTTTGGGTTGCGCAACTCATACCCGCTGCGCAAATTTGGTGTGACATAGTCGAAGCGGAGCACACGTTGTCCTTCGAGATCTACTTCACCGCCACCCCTGAACATGGTGCCATCCCCGAGAAAGATCGACCGCGCGTGCAGCGTGAATTCCCCTGTCGAAAACGCCCCCGTTGTGACGAGACTTCGTAGTTCCGAATCTTCAAACTGCGAAGATCCAGGCCAGCCGAATATTTCCTTGCCCGCGACGTAGCCCACTTCAAGCCGCAAAACGTCGATCAGTGATTCTTGTTCCGCGCCCGGGAACTTCTGGTACCTTTCTACCGTTTGCAGGCACGTGTAGTTCGGCATGTTGTCGAGATGACGCTTGATCGCCTGACGAATACGGGACATTCGCAGAATGTCCTCTTGCTGTAACGATTGAGCCAGCAGTGCAGGTAAAAAAATGCAGACCAGCGCAGTCCGTGCGATCATCTCTTCTTCAGCTTATGTCAACCAAAGTTACGATTTTCAACAACGGACCCATTCGCATCGAAGGGGAATTCCACATTGTGGACGCAGAAGGCAATCAATACGATCTGGCCGGACGCACCGCCATTGGCCTTTGCCGATGCGGTCTCTCCAACAACAAGCCCTTCTGTGACGGTACCCACGGCAAGCAGAGCTTTGACAGCGCTTGTAAGGCCTTTGCCTTGCCTGCCCCCAAACCGAAAGTTTAACTAGCTCTCAAGCACACGGATGTCTTTGAGATTTCGGTAGTCTTCCGCGTAATCGAGCCCGTAGCCAACCACGAACTCATCCGGAATCTCAAAGCCACAATAATTCACCTTGATTGGCCGCATGCGACGCTCGGGCTTGTCAAGGAATGCCGCGATGCGAATGGATCGCGGCCGACGCTGGCTCAACAAATGCACCAGGTAGGTCAGGGTCACGCCGCTGTCTACGATATCTTCCACCACCAGAACGTCCATCCCCTCAATGCTCACGTCGAGATCCTTGGTGAGCTTTACTTCCCCGGATGTCGACTTAGCGTTGCCATAGCTGGCAATCCCCATAAAATCCACGCGCGTGGGTTTCTCGATCACGCGAGCCAGGTCGGACATAAAGATGAAGGCGCCCTTCAGGATGCCGATCATCAAAATCGGCCCCTGGTAATCAGCGCTGATCTGCTTGCCCAGCTCTTCAATGCGGGCCTTAATCTTGTCGGCGGGAACCAGCACGCGCAGGTTCGCCGGAGGTGCAACTACAGGTTCAGACATCGTTACTCCTTCTCAAGTTGGAGATCCTAGTTTAGACTGCCGCCGCTATGCGTGTCTGCATGTTTCAATCTTGAGCTGGGTAACCCAATATGAATGTGCGGCGCGGTGCTCTTGCCGGGGATCATGGCTCGCAGCGCAATATACGGCACCTGCAGCGCCTTCAACTGATTCCTGAGCCATTCGCCTTCTTCGTCGTCGGGATTGACGCCCACGTCTACGCGCCCTGAATGATCGAAGCCAAGCATCGTGTGCAGTGCGCTTTGTCCCCGCGCACTGATCGGCAGCGGTTTGCCAAATTGCTTTTCAAATGCCGCTTCGACGTACTTCAGATGCGCATCCTTGAAGACGCCGCTTCCGGTAAACGTTTCTACCACCGGCTTGGGCTCATCCGCTTCCTGGGGCTCGGCCGCGAAAAGCTCTTCGATCTTTGCCATGTTCAACAGATCTTCAAACATCTTTGCCCGGCTCTCGGCCAGTTGCAGCCCCAAACGGCGATCGGCGAGTTGACGCTCGATATCGTCCACCTGACCCTTTGAGATCACGCCCTGATCTACCAGAGCCCTCTGGCCTTCGTACTGCCGGGCCACTCGCTCTACTCTGCGACCAGCGGCATCTACGAGCTCTTTCGCCTGGCTTTCGCTCAATTCCTCAACTCCGATGCGGCCGTAGAGCAAACGCCGCAAGGTATCCTCATCCCGTGCATCGGAAAGCTTGTCCTCGGCCAATTGCAGACGGGCCCGCGAAACGGCACCAATGGATGCAAGTTCCTTTATAAGTTCGAGTTCAAAGCGCGCTTTCTCGACGGCTGGTGGCTCGGCCGCCCATCCGACAATTGAAACCGCAACCATTGCGACACACAAAAAGCTTTGACGCACTTCTATTAGTGTAGTATTCTTCCGCTCAAGAGCCCCTTTACGTGGAGCACATTTGAGCAATACTTTAACAATACTTCCCCCTGAGATTCTGGCGGCCTACCGCGCCGCCGATTCGAAAAAAGCCCTCGATTTGAAGGTCCTCGACCTTCAGGAAGTATCCAGCTTTACGGATTACTTCTTCATCTGTTCCGGAACCAACCCCAGACAAAACCATGCGATCAGCGACGAGATCGGCGAGCAGCTCGCCCAGCTCGGATACAAGCCCGTCAGCACGGAAGGCTATGAATCAGCCAACTGGATATTGATGGACTACGGCGATTTTCTGATCCATATTTTCAGCGAGGAAGCCCGCAGCTTCTACGATCTGGAAAGGCTTTGGGGCATGGCCCCCACGGTTTCTGTGCCGGCTGCTGAAGTCGGGATCGGCGCGGCTTAACCGATACGGCCACCTCGCGCTCGCACCTCTTCAAAGAAGAGGTCACGGGCGGTTGCGCTCAGTTCCTTCGCGGCATCCGCTGCAATTTGTACTCGTATGCCGCGATCCATTAGTCCTCGTGCTGCATGCAGCACGCACAGTTCTGTCACAACGCCATAGACAATCGCATCCGTGATTTCATGCGCTTTCAGCAGCGCCTCCATCTTCGGATTCGTAAAGCAATCCAACTGCTGCTTCTCAATCAAAATCGCCCCGTCCGTGATCGTCTCAGCCGCCTTGCGTTGCCCGAGGCTCCCTGCGACGCAGTGGTGCGGCCAACTCTGAAATTCAACGTCATTCTCGCTGTGCGCATCCGTGGTTGCGATCAGTAAATGCCCGCCAGCCATTGCTTGCCGGTTGAGTTCGCCCACGCGGCTTAAGATCCGCTCCGCACCGGGCACATAGAGGGACCCAGCCGGAAACACGAAATCGATCTGCGTATCCACGTCGATGTAAGCGGTTTTCATCTACAGTTTCTATGACGCGGCAAGTGCACTCAGGGATGCGCTCAATTCCACCTTGCGCGCACTTCCATATACCGCGATTTGTCCTCGAGCGTATTCGCGAATTCTCGTCAGGTTCTTCTCGTCGACAATCGCCTGTCCACTCGCCACCACTTGCTTGAGCAGCGGCTCTCCGCCCACGTTCTCACCGTGAAGCCCCACCACATCGCGATCCGCAAAACGGTACACCTGCTTGGCTCCGGGCAAAGTCTGCTTACCCTCACTTCGCTTGGAGGCATGACGTCCTTCGATCTCGACCAGCTTGTAAACGGCCGACACTGCTGGGGCATCAAAGCTGGTCGCCAGGCTCGTCCCAACCCCGAAAACATCAATCGGCGCACCGCCACTGACAAGAGCGGCAATGGTATCTTCGTCGAGATCGTTGGTGGCCATAATCTTTACGGCCTGCATCCCGGCTGCGTCCAGCAGTGCCCGTACTTCCCGCGATAGTTTCATGAGGTCCCCGCTGTCCAGCCTCACGCCCCATAAGGGCTGGCCCGCTTCGATCGCATGGCGGGCGCCCTCAATTGTGTCGTAGGTATCGATCAACTGCACGCTGCGCTCACCCAGCAGTTCTTGCAGTTTGCGAAATGCCTCCATCTCACTGGCGAAACTCAATACCCAGCTATGGGCCGATGTGCCGAATACCGGCACTGCAAAACGAATGCCCGCCTCTACATTGCTTGTTCCCACGCAGCCCGCCACATACGCCGCGCGTCCGGCGAGGCATCCTGCCTCCGGCGCATGAGCCCGGCGCGAGCCAAACTCAACCACATCGCGGCCGCCTGCGGCTTTCAGAATGCGCGCTGCCTTGCTTGCAATCACTGTTTGAAATCCAAGTGTACTGAGCAGGTAAGTCTCGGGAATCTGGCCCTCGATGAGCGGTGCCCGCAATCGCATTAACGGCTCACGAGCAAACATCACCGTCCCCTCTGGGACGGCGAATACATCCCCGCTAAAGCGAAACTCAGCCAGATAATCCCAGAACCCTTTGGGCGCGTTCGTGAACTGGCCAAGACTCTTGAGGTAGTCGATCTCCCTGCGCTCAAAACGCAGCTCGGTTAGGTAATCGATAGCTTGCGAAAGCCCACACACCACAAGGAAATCCCGCCTTGGAGGCAGGCGTCGCACAAACAACTCGAAGGTCGCTGATTCCTGCGACTTGCCGGCCATCCAGTAGCCAGCCGCCATTGTTAGCTGATAGAGATCCGTATAAAGCGCGCGCAAATTTCGAGCTTACCGCTATTTCTTTGCGGCGCCGGCCTCTTTGATTTTTCCCACAGCTGCTTCCAGCTCGGCAAACGCCTTGGGGTCCACTTCGTAGTCACCCGTTTCACCCTGCCGGCGCACGTAATGAAAGTTGCCGACCTTGGAGACCATCAATTTCTCCACCGTCTTGCCATCCCGCTGCGTCAGCGTCACTGTGAACGTTGGTTTGTTAAAGCCCTTATCGACAAATGTCATTGCCGACAATCCACGCAGGCCCTGTAGAAACTCTGTCACCGTCGCCGGATCTGCCTTCTTGCCATTCCAGATCCAGTCTTCTCCCTTGCGCTCAAGCACGCTCGACTTGCCACCAGCATCGACCTGAATCCGCGTTGGATCTTCGAACCCGAAGTCCATCAGCTTTTTGTTGCGGTAATCTTCGAGACCCTTGTCGAAAATCTTTGCGAGATCTTCGCTCACCTTGTGAATCCCTTCGACGGTGCTCGACTTGGCGAGGTACTCGTTGTCCTTGGTCTTGCGAACCTCAAGAGTCTTCGTGCCCGCGCCATCGGTGAGCTTCAAAGTTCCCGCAGCAGTTGCTGTGGCAAATCCAGCAGCGTACTTCTTCGCCGCATCCTCGGCCAGGGAAGGGTCAAACTTTGCTTCCCTTACTTTGCTCAACGCCTCATCTACTACCACTGCTTCGGTGCGGTATGGCTGCGGTTTCACCAGGCCCCAGGCTCCCTTGCTGTTCTTACCGAATTCAAAAGAATCCTGCTTACGTACCACCTCAAGCCGGGCCAGCTTTGCATCGTCAATGATCACCAACCGCTTGTCGCGCAGATCGTTGACGCTCTTGTCGAAACCGACCTTGAAGGTTTGCGCGATTGCGAACACCTTCTTTTCGTTGGGCCGCCGGGCATAGAACTTGAAGCCCACCGGAGCTTGATCTCCCACAAGCAACTGCTGCGTCTTGCCGGTCTTGTCCTTCAACGTCAGAGTGAACTGCGCTGGTTCGAGGCCATATTGAATCAGGTCTGTTGCATTCTCTTCTACGACCTGATCGGCGGAGATGGTCGACACATTGGTAACAACATCCATTGCATCTTGCGAGCTGGTAGGTACCGAGGGACTCATCACCATTTCCCAGTTGCCGCTGCCGCTGTTCTTGCGCAACACAAGCGGCTCCTCGCCCTTGCGAGCCACAGTCACCTCAACCAGATCGGCCTGCAACAACGTCACCAGTTGTTCGAGCTTCTCCGTCTTGGTCGTGCTCTCCGGGTTCTTGTTCGTATACCAAACTCCACCCGCCAGCACGGCCAAAACACTTACCGCAATCATCAATCCGCGCATCTGCATCGCCGTCGTTCCTCCATTAGCGGCGCTTGCGCCAGACCATGATTCCGGCGCCAAACGCGATCAGCGGCAGCACAAACTGGCTCACCGCGATGACCGTGTTCATCTGGCCTTGCTCCAACTGGATACGGCGATCTTCTGGATCTTTGGGCCGGATCGAGATCAGATCTTCGTCCGCGCTCAACCAGGCCAACATGTTCAGGAACAGATCGGCATTGCCGTAGAGCTGGATGCTCCCGTTGTCGATGAAGCTCGAATTGCCAACGACGACAAAGCGGCCGTCCTTGTTTTCCTGGCCAGTCTTGTAGCTGCCCGCTACTGCCATTGGAAATGGCCCGCGCTTATCCTTCTCGGGGTTCGGGTCAATCTCGGCCTTGCTCAAATCGGTTAGCGCAAAGCTCGAAGACATCGACGAGAACAGTTTTTCCACCGTCGTCTTGTCGCCGTTCTTGGCATCGAGCGACCGCGGGAACGCCATTACAACGGGCCGCCCTGACATCTCACGTACAATCGGATGCGATTCGAACTTGTTGGCCAACACAGCGCCACCCATCATCTGGCCCACGCGGCTCAAGTCCACCACCAGATCCTTGTTGAGCGTCACGCCCCAACCTGCCAATACATTGGCCAGCTCTTTGTTTTCGGCGATCTTCAGCTTCGCCACGTTGAAAGGAGGATCGAGCAAGAACATTGCCTTGCCGCCGCTCTCCACGTGCTTTTTCAAGCCTTCCACTGCCGCCTGCGGGTAGTCGAACTTAGGCCCTGGAACTACCAGCACGGTGCAGCTGGATGGGATATCCGCCTTCTCCAACAGATTCAAAGTTTGTGTCCTGTAGTTATCTCGCTCAACGGTTTCCTTGACGGCCGTGTAGCCGTCGCGGGCGTTCTTGTCGAGCTCTTTTTCGCCACCACCCTGAGCGAAGCAGACTGTCCGCTCCGTCCCCTTGAGCACGCGCACTAGGGCGCTGGTGATCTGCTCTTCGGAAAGGCTCTTGGCTTCTTCCCGCTTCTTGTCGGCTTCGACGATAATCGTGCCCAAATTCGTGATGCCTGCCGCGCGCGCCAATGCCGGCTTCTTGATCGCATCGACGTATTCCACCTTGAGCTTCGGGTTCAAAATCGTGTACTGCCCGAGCAAATCCTTGGCTTGCGTGAAGCCCTCCTGGTTATCCCAGTAGGTGATCGAGACATCCTTCGAAAGTCCCTTGACGATTTTGATCGTCTGGTCCGACAGGCTGTAGCGCTTGTTCGAGGTTGTGTCGAACGTCTTGTTGTTCTTGTTCGCCAGGTAGTTCGCCGTGCCTAGCACCGCGAGAATCACCACTACATAAACGGTCGAGTAGAGGCTGTATTTTTGTTGACGTGAATTCATGGCTGGTTCGTAGTCTCCTTAGCCCCGGTACCGCAATGACTCAAGCGAACGGGCCGTCAGGAACAACCCAAGAAAACTGACACTCAGATAGTAAAGCGTGTCCTTCAGGTCGATCACCCCTTTGATGAACGACTCGTTGTGGCGCAATAGGGACACATAGGTCAGCACTTCAGTCAGCATGTTCTGATCCATGTTCGACATCCACTCGAACACCCACAACAACAGCAGCAGCACAAACGTGCTGAACGCGGCTGCGATCTGATTGCTCGTCACTGAAGACAAGAACATCCCTAGCGCCAACATCGCCGCACCCTGTAGCAACAGGCCAAGATAGCCTACCGCCAGCGGCTTCCAATCCGGCTTACCGTAAGCAAACAGGAACACCAGGTTCAGGCCCGAGAACAACAGCAGGCTCGCATACATGCCCACTGCCCCGACCCACTTGCCCAACAGAATTTCCCAGTCCTTGAGTGGCGAGGTCAGCAGCAGCTCCATCGTGCCGCGGCTCTTCTCTTCAGCGAACAGGCGCATCGTCAACATCGGAATCATGAACAAGCACAACACCCCGCAGTTCCCCAGCAGGTTGCGGATTACCAGTTCGTTCAGGTTCATCGGCATGGTTCGCCCGGTCATCTGCGCTTGCATGCTGGCTCTCACAAAGAAATACACAAGCGACCAGAAGAAATACCCGAACATAGCCGCATACGCACCGATCAGCACATAGGCGATCGGCGATTGAAAATATGCGTTCAACTCTTTGCGCGCAATCGTCAAAACGTTTCTCATTGCCCGACTTCCTCCGCCGCGGCCGTCAGCCGCAGGAACATATCATCCAGACTCACCGCCGCCGCATCGAGGCGGTACAAATTCCAACCTTTGCCCAATACGATCTGTGCCAGCTTGGGCCGCAAATCCGCATCAGTAGCCGTATCCACATCCACGCGCCACAAGCCTCCGTCATCACTTGCAGTGACGGCTGTTACCCCTTCAATGCCCTCAAAAGGTGCCGTGATTTCATCGCTTGAGCTCGCGCCCTCCGGCACCGACACTTCAAGTACTGCGCCATTGCGCCGCGTCAGATCATCCAGACGTCCGCTGGTTGCGATCTTGCCCTTGTTGATGATCACCAGCGACTCGCACATCGCCTTCACTTCCTGCAAGATGTGCGTGCTCAACACGATCGTGTGATCGCCAGCGAGGCTCTTGATCAGGTCGCGTGTTTCGATAATCTGCTTCGGGTCGAAGCCACTGGTGGGTTCGTCCAGAATCAGCACATCCGGGTTGTGGATGATCGCCTGCGCCAAGCCCACACGCTGCCGGTAACCCTTGGAGAGTTTGCCGATCAACTTGCTCCATACGTCCTTCACAAAACAGCGGGTGGCTACTTCCTGGCTTCGCGCCAGCACGTCTTTTTCCGCCACACCCTTGATCCGGGCGACAAACTGCAGATACTCGCCCACTTCCATATCCGGATACACGGGGGGCGTCTCGGGCAGGTAGCCAATTCGCTTCTTCACTTCAAGCGGCTGCTTGATCACATCAAATCCTGCGATCGTCGCCGTGCCCTCCGTGGGAGGCATAAAACACGTCAACATACGCATCGTCGTCGTTTTTCCCGCGCCATTCGGCCCGAGAAAACCCACGATCTGCCCCTTCTCGACAGAGAAGGAAACATGATCGACCGCGACGTTGCGCGCATAGCGCTTCGTCAATCCTTCGACCTGAATCATAAACTGATTTGCCTTTTAACTTTTAGGGTGAACCTTTATCATATCCAAGCGGGGCCAAACCCGATGCCGGTTTCCGGCAGTGACGCAAATGGTGGATAGAGCCCGGGGAACCACGCCTCCAAAGCGTCGATCGGGCATGCCAGCCGTAGCGGTCCACGAGTCGACTCCGACCCTAAGACGCGCATCGCCACCAAACGTGAGACGATTTCCCAAGTTTGACTCGCGCGAAAGCTCATACGCTACGCTTTCGGTAGCTGCCTTGCCCCGCTTTCGATCGCAGCGTCGCCGCAGGTTTCTGTGCCGGGATTCCCGCCGCTTTTTGTTCCGCCGCCGCAATGCCTCTAAGTTGTTCTTAAGAAAAGAACAAGACGGCACAATAGATATCTACTGTGCCGCCCTTGATGCCGCTTTTTGTACCGGTCTTCCAGCAACTATTCTGGCGTCGGCAAACCCATCACCTTGAAGCCCGCATCGACATAGATCACATTGCCCGTGACGCCGCGTCCGAGATGGCTGCCAAGAAACGCTGCCGTATCCCCAACCTCGGCCGTTTCGGTGTTCTTGCGTAGTGGTGAGACCGCTGCCACGCCGTCCAGAATCTTCGAAAATCCACTGATTCCGCGCGCGCTTGCCGTCTTGATCGGCCCGGCTGAGATCGCGTTCACGCGAATGCCCTTCGGCCCCAGCTCGCTCGCCAGATACCGCACGCAGGCCTCAAGCGCCGCTTTGGCCACGCCCATCACGTTGTAATTCGGGATCACGCGCTCGCTGCCCAGATAGGTCAGCGTCATGATTGCCCCACCTTCGGTCATCAACGGCGAAAGCGCCCGCGACACACTCACCAGTGAGTAGCTCGACACCTCCAAAGCCAACGCATAGCCGTCTTTGGACGTTTCAAGAAATGGTCGGCTCAAGTCGTCGCGGTTCGCAAATGCGATCGAATGGACGATGGCATCGAGCCTTTCGCCCTTAAGCGCCTCAACCAGCGCCGCAAGCTCCTCATCTTTGGTGACATCGCAATTCAACACGAGCGATGCGCCCAGTTCCTGCCCCAGCTCTTCGACGGTCGCCTTTTGCCGCTCGCCCTGATAGGTCAAAATCAGGCGTGCTCCTTCCCGCCGGTAGCTCTCGGCTATCGCATACGCAATGCTCCACTTATTGGCAACACCCAGGATGATCGCCGTCTTTCCGGCAAGAAGTTGAGACATAAACCATATTGTGTCATCTAAACTGGGGAAAGGAACATCCGAACATTTATGGCATTCTCACTTCCCGCACTTCCCTACGCGCACGACGCGCTCGAACCGCACATCGATACCGCCACGATGGAGATCCATCACGGCAAGCATCATAACGCTTATGTCACCAATCTGAACAAGGCCCTTGAGTCAGCCCCCGAGCTGGCTGGCAAGACGATTGAAGAACTGCTGGCCAATAACCTCGCCATCGTTCCCGATGCCATCAAAGCCCCCGTTCGCAACAACGGTGGAGGCCACTACAACCATTCCCTCTTCTGGACCATCCTCGGCCCTGGTGCCGGTGGCACCCCGGTTGGCAAGCTCGCCGACGCCATCAACGAGACCTTCGGTTCTTTCGATGCTTTCAAAGAAAAGTTCGCCGCCGCCGCTACCACCCGCTTCGGTTCTGGTTGGGCCTGGCTGTCGAAGACCGCCGACGGCAAGCTTGAGATCAGCTCGACGCCCAACCAGGACAATCCGTTCATGGAAGGTAAGCACCCCATCATCGGCCTCGACGTTTGGGAGCACGCCTACTACCTGAAGTATCAGAATCGCCGCCCTGACTACATCTCCTCCTGGTGGAATGTTGTCAATTGGGTCGAAGCCGATACCCGCTTCAACGGCTAAGCACTTACGATTCCAACAAAAGGCCCGCCGCAAGGCGGGCTTTTTACGTTACGATGCGATTCAATGACCGATGTCCTCACGCTCACTGGCGTATCGAAAGTCTTCCCCTCGCACAGAGCTGTCGACAACGTAAACCTCACGATCCCGCCGGGCGAGTTCCACGCCCTGGTTGGCCCTTCCGGCTGCGGCAAAACCACAACTCTCCGCATGGTTGCCGGCTTTGAGATCCCCACGGAAGGGAACATCCTTCTCGAGGGCGCAAATGTCGCGAGCCTCCCTCCCTACGCACGCAACGTCTCCACCGTTTTTCAAAACTACGCTCTCTTCCCGCATCTCACGATCCGCCAGAATGTCGAATTCGGCCTCAAGCGCAAATCGGATCCCGGCAACATCCCCGCCAAAGTCGCCGAGGTTCTCGACCTCGTCCAACTCACCGGCAAGGAAGACCGGCTGCCCTCCCAGCTCTCTGGTGGCGAGAAACAGAGAGCTGCGCTGGCCCGTTCCCTTGCTCTCGCGCCCGCCGTCCTGCTACTCGATGAACCTCTCAGCGCCCTCGATCCGAACCTTCGCAAGCAAGTCCGCCTCGAGCTCAAAGCTCTCCAGCGCCGAGTCGGCATCACGTTTCTCATGGTCACCCACGACCAGGAAGAAGCCCTCACTCTCGCCGACCGCATCACGGTGATGAACAAAGGCAAGGTCGAACAAACCGGCACGCCTCATGAGATCTACCTCAAACCCCGCACGCCCTTCGTCGCGCAATTTCTTGGCGCCATGAACTGGCTCAATGGTTTCGGCCTTCGTCCCGAAGCCACACGCATTACTCCGCTTGAGCCTCCCTCGGGCGTCCCCTCGGTTCGAGCCACCGTGCTCGATTCCACATTTCTAGGCAACTGCATCCATGTTCTCGCCGAAATGCCCAATGGCGAAACCATCACTGTCGAAGTCTCCCGCTTTGAAGGCACGCACAAACAAGGCGACCGCGTTCAGCTTTGGTGGAATCCCGAAGACGAGTTGCGCTTCTCATGACCCTGCGACGCATCTTCCTCGCTCCCGCCGCGCTCGTCACGATCGCCCTCTTTCTGGTGCCCATGGCGATCGTTCTCGCCTACAGCCTGATGACCCGTGGGCCCTATGGAGGCCAGGGCATGCCCTGGACACTGGAGAACTACCAGCGCTTTTTCGATCCTCTCTATGGCGAGATTCTTTTGCGATCCTTCTGGATTGCCGGCGAAACCACGATCCTCTGCCTGGTTCTTGGCTTCCCCCTGGCTTGGTTCCTATCGCGCTCCGGCAAGCGCCGCGACCTTTACCTCCAACTCGTCATGCTCCCCTTCTGGACCAGCTTCCTGGTCCGCACCTACGCCTGGGTCTTCCTGCTTCGTGACACCGGCTTGTTCAATACCATCCTGCTCTCGCTCGACCTCATCACCGAACCGATCCCACTGCTTTACAACCACGGTGCAGTCCTGCTCGGCCTTGTCTATTGCAGTTTGCCTCTCGCAATCCTGCCCATTTACTCCACACTCGAACGTCTCGACTACGCCCTTGTCGAAGCCGCCGCCGACTTGGGCGCTAAACCCTTCGAGACCTTTCGAAAAATCGTGATCCCGGTCTCCGCGCCAGGCCTCCGTGCCGCTGCCTTTCTCACCTTTGTCCCTTCCCTTGGTACCTATCTCACAAGCGACCTCCTCGGTGGCGGCAGCACGATCCTGATCGGCAATCTCGTTCAGAACCAATTCACCACCGCGCGCGATTGGCCCTTCGGTGCCGCCGCTTCGCTGATCCTGATGGCGATCGTTCTGATCGGCCTGGTGGTCGTCACCCGCAACAATGAGGACATCCTGTGAGGCCCACCGCACTCGGGCTTTACGCCACCGCCATCTACGCTTTTCTCCACTTGCCGCTGCTTGTCCTCGCAGTTTTCAGCTTCAACTCGTCGCGCCTCACCCATTGGGAGAGCTTCTCCCTCATCTGGTACAAAACCGCCCTCGGTGACCCAGCTCTGATGGAGGCCACCTTCAACAGTCTTGTCATAGCCGCCTTCGCCACCGTGCTCTCTACCTCCATTGGCACTCTTGCCGCGTACGGCCTCTGGAAGAAGAAAGCCCGCTGGCTCACTGCGTCGCTCTCGGTGTCGTTGGTCACACCGGAAATAGTCACCGCCGTCTCCCTGCTTGCGCTCTTCCAAATCCTGTTCCGCGTGCTGCGTCTCCAACTTGGCATGCACACTGTTGTACTCGCTCACGTCAGCTTCTGCCTTGTCTACGTCGTCATGGTCGTCCTCGCCCGTCTTCGAACCATGGATGTAAGCTTTGAAGAAGCCGCTGCTGACCTTGGTGCTACCCCCTGGCAGGCCTTCTGCTACGTTACGTTGCCAATGCTGAAACCCGGCATCATCGCCGCAGCACTTTTGGCTTTCACCACGTCTCTCGACGACTACGTCATTACTTCGCTCGTTGCTGGCGTCGACAGCGAAACACTGCCCATGATCATTTACGGTATGGCTCGCCGCGGCGTAAATCCAGCTGTCAATGCAATCTCAACGATCATCGTTTTTGGCCTGGGCATTTTGATTGTGATCAGTCAACGACTGGAGCAACAGAAATGAACCGCCGCCATTTCTTCCTTGCACTCTCAGGCCTTGCGGGTTGCACCCGCAATTCGCGGCCTCGTCTGAACGTCATCAACTACTCGGACTACATCGCCAAAGACACCATCCCAAACTTCGAGCGCGAATTCAACGTCGATGTCCGCTACTCCGCCGTCATCGAAGGCAGCGAAGAGACCATTGCCAAAACCATGTCGGGCAATTCGGGCTGGGATGTCGTTTTCCCTGAAAATCGCCTGGTTTTCCCGATGCAAGAAATGAGCCTCCTTGCACCTCTTGATCATTCCCGCCTTACAAATCTCAATCAGCTCAGCGCTCGCTTTCGCAATCCCAACTGGGACCGTGACCTCCGCTGGAGTGTTCCTTACCTGTGGTCCTGTTGCGGCATCCTCTGCCCACGTGCGGCTTCCATCACGAGTTGGCGGAATCTCTGGAACGAGCAATACCGTGGAAAAATCACCATGCTGGATGAGCCCAGTGAAGTCTTCGCCGCCTGCCTCAAGGTCCTTGGCCATTCCATCAACACCGACGATCCCGTTCAACTCCGCGCAGCGCAGAAGCTCGCCATCGACCAAAAGCGCTACCTCCGCGCCTACCTCAACACAGAAGTACGCGACCAGGTTGCCTCGGGCGACGTCCAGGCGGCGCAACTCTGGCAAGGCAGCGCCCAACTCACCATCGACAGCGCACCTCGGCTCCACTTCGTTCACCCAAGCGAGGGATATAGCCTTTACTGTGACTGCGTTGCGATTCTTGCGGAATCAAAGCGCCAGGACCTCGCCCACGAGTTCTTAAACTATCTTTATCGCCCCGCCGTCGCCGCCGCCAACTCCAGAGCCAGCCGCGCCTCCAGTCCTTGTACCAACACGAATGAATCCGTCCTCGCGAGCGGCGAATGGTTCCGCACTTCTTCAGGCCCCACCCAGCGTCTCCGCGACCGTCTCTGGACTGAGATAAAGTCCGCCTAGCATCTCCTAAGCCCTTCCATAGTTCGAGAACTCGTCTTAGATCTTCCATCGCTCTTAAGCTTTTCAGCGATCGCCCGGTGCATTGCGAGACTCCGCGAGTCGATTCGGCCATGGCCGACCAATGCCCGCTAAGCCTCATTGACGACGGTGGCAAGCATCTCAACCCTCTTGGGCAAAGTAGATTGAACGTGCAAGCAGCCGTGGTGGTCAAAATCGATTCGCGTTCCTTCCGGTCGCAATTCGAAGTGCAGGTCGAATTCACCAACACATGCTTTTTCAGCCTGCGCGATTACTTTCATCCAACGCACCATTTCTTCTACGGGTACCTCATCGGGATTCCATTTCTGCTCCAGCGGAGTTCTTGAAACGAACCCGACTGAAGCCCAGAAGGACTTCATGCCCTCAGCGGTCAAACGCATTTGCAACCCTATCGCAATCTTGAGTAGCCGTTCTTCCTCAAAAGGGCCCATCCAGATTTCAGAATCCACAGATTCAATATACATACCTTCACCCAATCGAGCCTTCGGACAGCATGCCAAACATCCATTCCGATTTTCGAAACGTTCTATAAAGTGCCCGCATCCAAACGGGCAGGTAGTTAGAAAGGCCAAGAAAATGAAAAACACAATTTTCAGTGCAGTATTTGCAACTCTCCTGGCCACCACTCCTCTTGTGAGCGCGAGCGTACCGGCCCCGCAAACAGAAGAGCAGCGGCTGGCCAAACAGGTTCGTCACGAGCTCATCACACTTCCGTTCTACGGTGTATTCGATAACCTCGCCTATTCCATGGACGGTCGCAAAGTCACCTTGATTGGACAGGTCACCCGGCCTGTACTTGCTTCCTCTGCCGCCAATGTCGTCAAGTCGATCCCTGGCGTCGAAGAAGTTGTCAACAACATCGAAGTGCTTCCCTTGTCGCCCAATGACGACCGCCTCCGCATCGCGCTCTATCGCACAATCTTCAGTCAGGCCTCGCTTGGCCGCTACACCCTGGGCGCCAACCCTCCGGTGCGCATTCTCGTCAAGAACGGTAACGTAACGCTCGCTGGCGTTGTTCTCAACGAAATGGACAAGAATCTGGCCGGGCTCTTCGCGAATCAGGTCAATGGCGTCTTCACCGTCACCAATAACCTGACCACCGAGAAGTAAATCCTGACAACCCAAATAGGGCGCATGAGATCAGGTTTGTTTCCAACTCCTTGTTTGATACCAGAGCCCGCGCACATCCTCCTGCGCGGGCTCCTTTTTCTGTTTGCGATTTCGACCAACGCCGAGACGCTAGTCCTTGGCCTCGCAGGCGGTTGGGAAGATCCCCACGCCCCGTGGTCGATCACACGCCGTATCGCCAATCGTCTCGAACCCACCCACCCCAACGTTCATTTCGAGACGCTAGGTAATCACGATCTCAAAGCTGCCCGCAAGCTGATCTTTCAAACCCTCGATCAAGATCGCGACGGCAAGCTCAGTAAGGCCGAGCGCGATGATGCGCAGCTCATCCTTTACGGCCAATCGCTCGGCGGCTCAGCCACCATCCGCTTATGTCGCTGGCTCAAAAAGCAGGAAGTCCCGGTCCGGCTCACAGTGCAAATCGATAGTGTCGGCTTACGCGACGGCAAAATCCCGAGTAATGTTCGCGAAGCTGCCAACCTCTACCAGCACGACCTCGGCCCCATCCGCGGTCAATCCACGATCCGCCCTGAAGACCCCAAGCGCACAGTCATCCTTGGCAATTGGCGCTACACCTATCCGAAAGACAAGATCCTCGATACGACCAAGATGCCGTTGGCACATCGCATCATTCTCAACCCGCACCTCAAAATGGAGTTCGATCCCGAAGTCATCGCAAAGGTGGCGGATCTGATCGCAACCTCTCTCAGCCATTAAGGGTCTTTTGGTGCAACATCTCAATTTATGGCTGATCCCCTTCGATATTTTTACGACGCCAAACAGCGAGAATTGGCCGATCAAATCTGGACGATCGCTGCCACCAAAACCACTTTCTACACAACGGTCTGCTCGATGAATCGCTACTGGTTCAATTCATCGGACGCAAGACGCCTACTCCATGCCAAGGACTAGACCACATATTGGCGGCAGGATGGAGGGCCCGAAGACAACGAAGCCGTGAATCGTCAGTTAGGCAAAGACAAGAATTACTACTCAGGCGAATGCATTGCTGATGTAGAGCATTTCTTTGTCGCCGCATTCATGGAAGTTGCTATCAGTCCTTCACTCACACAGGTCGGTATCCTTGGATGGGAAGTCTTTGATATCACGCTCAAGCGCCCCGTTCTCAAGGCAATGGAAGCAGATATACATGGACGCGATGTGACAACTGCTTTCTTGGGCGGCTTTCACAAAGGCTTTGACGGGTGGCTTAAGTCAGCCAAATGGAATGGTGGCCAAGCGATTCGCGCGCAATCCGGTATCGCCTTCGGTGCCGAAATTATAGAAGGGCACACGATCTTGCCCCTCGAGCCCTCCATGGGCATTGCCCGTGCGACAGTGGCTCTTCGCGATGCGGTGAATTTCGTAGAAAAAGTCCTGGCTTCACCTCCTCCGCCCCGCCTTGACTCTGCACCCATTGGCATTTGTCCGATCCCTCCCAAACCCGGAGTCCCCGATAAAGAATTCAAACTGGATTTCAACGACCCCAAACGCCGCTCGCTGTCCGCTGTTTCCATGGCTGTTTACAACACCTTCGACTTATGGCCTCTGATCTGGTGGCACAACCCCAGCTTGGCTGCCAATCCGAATAGGCTCAAAGGTCTCACCCATGTCCGCTACCGAGAGCTATCCACATACACGCAGGCCGACATCGCCGCCGCAAAGGCCGCAGCGCCTTCTTAGAAGAAGTACCCTCTTTAGACCTGCACTTTTTTCCAGCGACCCATCTTGAAGGCAACGATGCCGCACACCGCTAGCAAACTCTCGGTCATCGTCACAGTTGCGAACACGCCGTTTGGCCCCCATTGTCCAGCTAGATAGTGGGCCATTGGCAATTGAAACAACCAGTAACAAAACACATTGATCATCGTGGGCGTAATTGTGTCCCCTGCTCCATTGAAGGCCTGCACCAGCACCAGCCCATAGGCGTACAGAAGGTACCCGTAAGAGATTAGTCGCAGCGCACTCTTGCCCACTTCCACAACAGCAGCTTCATTTGTGAAGATGCGGATCAACGGCTCTGAGAAGAAGATAAACCCTACGCTGACGAGCCCCAGGAAGATCATGTTGTAGAACCCACACAGCCACGCCGCCCGCTCGCTCCGCTCCGGTTTCCCTGCCCCCAGGTTCTGCCCCATCAGCGTGGCAGCAGCTCCACCCAATCCCCAACTCGGCAGAATCGTGAAGATGATAATCCGGATCGCGATTGTGTACCCTGCGGTTGCCGTACTGCCAAACTGCGCCACAATCCGACTCAGCATCAGCCAGCTTGCCGTTCCAATCAGATACTGCACCATCGCTGGGAAGCTCACCTTCAGCATGTCCCAGATCAACTCCAGATTGGGCCGTAGATGCCACAGCCTCATCTGCCATCGCTCTCCGGGTTGAAATAACTGGTAGAACTGATAGCAAACGCCGACACTTCGCCCAATCGTCGTCGCCACAGCCGAGCCAGCAACCCCCATTGCAGGAAACGGTCCCCACCCGAAGATCAGACAAGGGTCGAGAACCAGATTTACCCCATTGGCAATCCACAACACCCGCATCGCAATCGCCGCATCGCCGGCCCCGCGAAAAATCGCATTGATCAAGAAGATCAGAATGATCGAATAGGTGCCCCCGAACATGATCGTCGTATAGCCATAGCCGCTTTCGACAACCGCCATATCGGGTGACATCCAGCCGAGCATTGTCTTGGCGCACAGCGCTGCTGGCAAACCCATTGCCACGCTGAAAAACAACCCAATCAGAATCGCCTGACCCGCCGAAGCACTCGCACCCTCGGGATCTTTTTCCCCAATCCGCCGCGCGACAAATGCAGTCGCCCCAGCGCACAAACCCATCGCCACCCCAAAGACGATTGTTTCCATCGCCTCCGTCAAGCCAACTGTTGCCACGGCGGCCGGGCCCAGCCCGGCCACCCAGAACACATTCACGATGACGAACAAGCTCTCCATCGAGAGCTCCAGCACCATCGGGATCGCGAGCAATGCAATCGCCCGCTTCAAGCTTCCCTCAGTGAAGTCCTGATCGCTGCCCCTCAGGGCTTCCTTGAGGGTTTCGATCAACGCTGATTTGCCTTTAGAATTTTCTTACGCAACCGGATCGACTTCGGCGTGATCTCGACAAATTCATCGATCTCGATGAATTCGATCGCGAGTTCTAGCGTCATGATCTTCGGCGGCACCAGGCGAATCGCATCGTCCGCCGACGAGCTACGCATGTTCGTCAGCTTCTTTTCACGCACGATGTTCACGTTCAAATCGGAATCACGCGAGTTCTCGCCAACGATCATGCCTTCGTACACTTCCTGCCCGGGCGACATAAAAATCTCGCCGCGCTCCTGCAGGCCGTTGATCGCAAATGCCGTCGTCACGCCAGCGCGATCGGAAATCAACACACCCGTCGGGCGCATGGGAATGTCGCCCTGCCAATCCATGTAGCCATTGAATAGCGAGTTCATAATCGCGGTTCCACGAGTCTCCGTCAGCATCTCGTTGCGAATCCCAATCAACCCGCGCGACGGCACCTGGAACTCAAGCCGCACGCGACCCGAGCCATGGTTGACCATCTTCATCATCTTGCCCTTGCGGTAGCCCATCTTCTCGATCACCACGCCAATAAAGGCTTCCGAGCAATCGATCAACAGGATTTCTTGCGGTTCCTTGAGCACGCCATCGATTTCCTTGGTTACGATTTCGGGCTTCGATACCTGCAGTTCATAACCTTCGCGCCGCATCGTTTCGATCAGAATTGCCAATTGCAATTCACCGCGGCCCATCACCTTCATGCTGTCGGGCGAGCCGGTGTCTTCCACCTTCAGCGCCACGTTCGTGAGCAGTTCCTTCTCGAGGCGGTCCTTCAAATTGCGCGAGGTCACCAATGAACCTTCGCGACCCACAAAGGGAGACGTGTTGATCGTAAACGTCATCGCAATTGTCGGCTCGTCGATGTGGATCTTCGGCAGCGGCTTCGGGTTTTCAACTTCCGTAACCGTCTCGCCGATCGTGATTCCTTCCACGCCAGCAATCGAAATGATGTCGCCGGGATAAGCTTCCGTCTCATCCATGCGCTTCAGGCCTTCGAAGCTGTACATCTTCGTGATGCGTGTCTTTTGCAGGCTGCCATCGATCTTGGCGATGTTCACTTCCTGGCCGTGCTTCAGAGTTCCGTTGAACACGCGCCCAACTCCCAAGCGGCCCAGGTAGTCGGAATAATCGAGGTTGGCGATCAGCATCTGCAACGGAGCCTCGGCCGATCCCTTCGGCGGCGGGATGTGTTTGATGATCGTTTCAAACAAAGGCTCGAGAGTCGTTGCCTCTTCCTCCATGCTCATCTTGGCGACACCCTGCTTGCCAATCGCGTACACCACAGGAAACTCTAATTGATGCTCCTGAGCATCAAGGTCAATAAACAGGTCGTAGACTTCGTTCAGCACTTCCTGCACTCGTGCATCCGGCCGGTCGATCTTGTTGATCACGACGATCGGAGTCAGATGCGCTTCAAGAGCTTTCGACAGCACGTAGCGCGTTTGCGGCAACGGACCTTCACTTGCGTCGACCAGCAGCATGACGCCGTCAACCATCTTGAGCGCCCGCTCTACTTCTCCACCGAAGTCGCTGTGGCCCGGGGTGTCGCAGATGTTGATCTTGACGCCCTTGTAGCGGATCCCGGTGATCTTGGCGAGAATCGTGATGCCACGTTCGCGCTCCAGATCATTCGAATCCATGACGCGATCCTTCAATTCTTCGTTCGAGCGGAAGATGCCGCTCTGCCGCAGCATGGTGTCGACCAGCGTCGTCTTTCCATGGTCTACGTGCGCAACAATAGCGATGTTTCTTACTTTGTCAGGTGAAAAAGGCATGAGAGGGGTAATCTATAGAATCGCACGTTACTGCTACCCTAGGGGTGGATGGCTCAAACCACGAACTCTTCCACGGTCGTCATCGTTGGCCGGCCCAACGTGGGGAAGTCGACTCTCTTCAACGCAATCACTGGCACCCGCCGCTCCATCGTGGGCGACGAGCCAGGTATCACGCGTGACCGCATTCGCGGCGTCGGCAAGTATCGCAACCGTCATTTTGAGGTCATCGATACTGGCGGCATCATTCCCAACGACGATGATCTGATTCCCGCCAATATCCTCAAGCAAGCTAGAAAAGCCTTTGAGGAAGCCTCTCAAATCGTCTTCGTAATCGACGGCCGCACCGAAATCACCGCTGCCGATCGCGACTTGGCACAGATGCTGCGCCGCCTTGGCAAGCCGATTACTCTTGCCGTCAACAAGATCGACGTCGAGAAGCGGGAGATCCTAACCAGCGACTTCCACGTCCTCGGGCTCGATCCTGTCATCTCGATTTCCGCCGAGCATCGCATTGGCATCGACAACCTTCTCGAGCACATCACTGCCGATTTCCCCGAAGGCCCTGTTGAAGACGAGAAGCCCGCCAAGCGCCCGATCAAGATCGCCATCATCGGTCGGCCCAACGTCGGCAAATCTACACTACTCAATTCCCTCACCGGCACCGAGCGCGCCATCGTCTCCCCCGTCGCCGGCACCACGCGCGACGCCGTAGACGAAACCATCACGCTCGGCGATCAGGACTTCGTCTTCGTCGACACCGCCGGTATCCGCCGCAAGGGCAAGACCACCGAAATGGCTGAGAAGCTCAGCGTCATGATGGCTCGTCGCCACATCAACATGGCCCACATCGTCATTGTTGTCATCGACGCTCTTGAAGGCCCCACTGCTCAGGACGCGCACATCGCCGGCTACGCTCACGAAGAAGGCCGTCCCGTCATCATCGTTGTCAATAAATGGGACGCTCACCCGACGCGCAAGACGACTCCATTTACTGAAGCCGTCCGCGACACGATGAAGTTTCTCGAGTATGCCCCCATCGAGTTCATCTCCGCCTCCAAAGGCACCAACGTCAAGCGCCTCTACAAGTTGATTGAAAGTGCGCAAGAGGCGATGAACAAGCGCGTCTCCACGGGCGAACTCAACCGCTTCGTCGACTACATCACCCATGAAACCAACATGAAGGTGAAGTACATTACGCAGGCCAGTGTGCGGCCTCCCACATTTGTCGTATTCACCGACAAATCCAAGCCTCTGCACTTTTCCGATGAGCGCTTCCTGATCAATCAGATCCGTAAGCACTTCCAGTTCGGCCCCACGCCCATCGCCATCAAGGCCAAGTCCACTCCGGGCCGTGGCCGTAAAGACGAGGACGGCAAGCCAAAATCAAAGGCAGCCAAGTCGAAGGCCAGCCCTCCTCGCAACGCCGCAAAAAACGCGTCTAAGCAATAAAGCCCATCGCCAATTCGGCGCGCCGGACGCGCTCTCGCGTCAGCGCAATTGCCGTGTTTTCGATGTGCGTCCCATAGGGATAAATGTCCGGCGAGTTCCGCAGCCCAAACTTCAGATAAATTGGGGCCGCCACGCGAATCAGTTCCGGGATCTCGTAATAGCGTAGGAACCCGCCGATGTTATCCGGCGCTTCCACATAGAAGTCGATCGGTGCATCGACAGCCGCACGGATTGCTGCAATTTGCGGAATCGATAGATCGCTCGGAATATTGATTGTCGTCGCACCAAGATCTTCCACCAGCCGCGCCGACGCCGGGTTGCAAGGTGCCATCATCACGCTTGTCTTGATGATCAGATCGGCAGGCAAATCGCCTCGCTTCTTGGCCTCTCCCATCACCATCAAATTCCCCAAATCGCTCACCAAAATACTGCGCACTCCCAATCGCACCGCGCGCAAAACATCTTCCATCGCAAACGCCAGTTGATCCGCGCCTCGCAAGCTCAGTCCTAACGTCCTGCCTGCCGGGGAGAACACCTGCGCCCCCACGTCAAATGTTGCCCTTGGACCTACAAACAGATTCACTTCGATCGAGTGCTCCTGCCCCAGCCGCACCATTTCCAGAATCTCGTCATCGGTCAGCAGCATGATGCCACTCCCCTGGCTGATGCGATCCACCGGCACCTTGCGCCGCGCCGCTTCTTCAATCACCACCGCCAGCGCCTTTGGACCCTCGGTCGATGGAATCTCAATCTTCCACGCCTTGCCGTCTGCAAATCGCTTCTGAGAAGCGGGAGCCGCTACCGGGTCGCCATCCGGCAATCCCTGAGCCGCAAGAATCTTCTTTGCTTCGTTCATTGCGAACCTTATTCTATGCTGCCCGCTTCAGCGGCTCCGTTCCCTCGTTGAGTATGTCGAGGTAGCGCTGGTAGCAATACACCTGATACCGCTCCTTGCCACTGATCTCGCATAACACTTCTTCCTCAATCATAGTTGCGATCTGCTTGCTCACGCCCGGCCCGGTGAGGTCCATCGCCTTGGCCAACTTGGGTGCCTGCCAGATTGGCCTTTGCCTCAACAACTCATGCATGCGCAGTAAAGTACTCGACGATCGCCGATGCGTCTCAAGCCGCTTACGATCCGCTTCGAACAAAGCCACCAATCGCCGCGCTTTCGAATACGCGTTCTCCGCCGTTGAGGCAATGCCCTCCAGATAGAAAGCCAGCCAGCCTTCCCAATCACCATCTACGCGAACTGCCTGGAGCAGTCCATAGTAGCGATCGCGATTCTGCTTGAAGAACAGGCTCAGGTACAAAATCGGCTCATGAATCACACCTTGCGAACAAAGCATCAGTGTGATCAACTGCCGGCCCAGCCTTGCATTGCCATCGAGAAACGAATGGATGCTTTCAAACTGAACATGCGCCATGCCTGCTCGAATCAGCGGTGGCACGCCGGGTTGCTCCGCATGGATAAAACGCTCCAGCGCGTCCAGGCATTCCAGCATCTCCTCTGGTGGCGGCGGAACATAGATTGCATTCCTTGGCATGGTCCCGCCGATCCAGTTTTGGCTCGTACGAAACTCACCTGGCTGCTTCTCGCTACCCCGGCCGCGCTGCAGCAATCGCGCGTGCATCTCGCGGAGCAATCGCAGCGACAGCGGCAGGCTATGCCTCATCCGTTCGACGCCATGAAAGAGCGCTCCGACGTAATTCGACACTTCTTCTACATCCTCTTCCGGCACTCCGGGCGCTTGTTCGTTCTCAAACATCAACAAGTCCGCGACCGATGACTGCGTGCCTTCAATCTGCGAAGACAACACTGCCTCCTTGCGCACGTAGTGATAGATGAAGAGTGGCAGATCGGGCAACAATAGCCCAAGTGCGTCCAGCCGGCCCAGTGCCAAATTCGCTCTCTTATACAGCTCCAAATCCTGCCCCAACTCCACCGGCGGCACCGGTGGCAGAGGGTTCGGAGCGAACGCCCTGACCTCTTCGTTGCCAAATCGGGTGACTTTATACCTGCCCGTGCAACCTCTCATAAGCTCAGTTTAAGGAAACTTTCGTTTCCTTATCAATCCATAAGAAAACTTTGAAGATCCAAACTATCCTTAAGTCAACTACCAGGCCTCTAAGGCAACTCGCCTTTCCTTAACGTCCCTGAACCTACACACCCACTTTCGTTATCATGAGATGTGGCGTGCATGCGTGCGATTTCGCGCTTCCACGCCCCAAAAGTACCTACATGTCTGAATCACGAGAAGCAGCCCCTGCATCGCTCAACGACTGGCTCGCCCAAGAGCTGTACCAGGAATACCTGAACAATCGCAGTGCCGTCGACGCCGCCTGGAAAGGCATGTTCGACGAAGACTCCACGCCCAAATCCAATGGAGTGTCGCACACACAGAAAGAAGTCCCCGTAGTGGAATCCAAACCCGCCCCACCCGCAGCCCCAGCCCCGTCTGCACCCCCGGCCGCAACACCCTCTTCCTCAAGCGATCTCATTGCTCGCGCCTCAGCACCCCCCAAAGAACTCGGCCCCGCCGAGCAATTGGTTCCTTTGCGCGGTACAGCCGCCCGCATTGCCGAGAACATGAATCTCTCGCTCGCCGTGCCCACGGCGACCAGCCAACGCTCGATCCCTGTCAAAGTGATCGATGAGAACCGCACCCTCATCAATCAATCCCGCACGATGGCTGGTAAAAGCAAGATCTCCTATACCCACATCATCGCCTTCGCCATCAACAAGGCCCTCGCCACCTTCCCGAACGTCAACAACGCTTACGCTGAATCCGACGGCCAACCCTTCCGCTGGGTCAAGGGCCAGATCAACCTCGGCATCGCCATCGACGTCGCTGGCAAAGACGGCACTCGCTCCCTCGTCGTCCCCAACATCAAGAACACGGGCCAGATGAACTTTGCCCAGTTCCTCGCCGCCTTCGACGACCTCGTTAAGAAGGGCCGCAACGGCAAGCTCGCCCTCCCCGATTTCCAGGGCACAACCATCTCGCTCACCAACCCCGGCACTGTCGGCACGCTCGGCTCTGTGCCGCGCCTCATGCCCGGCCAAGGCGCCATCATTGCCACCGGTGCCATCGATTACCCGGCTGAATACCAGGGCGTCCGCCCCGAGACCCGGTCTGCTCTTGGCCTCAGCAAGGTCATGATGATGAGCTGCACCTACGATCACCGCGTCATTCAAGGCGCTGAGAGCGGCATGTTCCTCGCTCGCCTGCAGGATCTCCTCAACGGTGGCGACAATTTCTACGAGCAGATCTTTGCCGACCTCCGCCTGCCCTTCCGTCCGGTCGCCTGGCAGACAGATCGTGCTCCCATCGCTCTCCCCGGCAAGGTCAGCAGCGAATCTGCCAAAGAAGCTGCTGTCCTGCAACTCATCCACGCCTATCGCGTGCGTGGTCACTTGATCGCCGATCTGAACCCGCTCGGCATCGAGCCGCAGTACCACCCCGAACTCGACCCCGCGACTTACGGCCTCTCCATCTGGGATCTCGACCGCGAGTTCATCACCGGCAACCTCGGTGCTTCCACCGGTCTCGGAGAAGTTCCTGGCGTCAGCACTCTTCGCGAAACTCTCGAAACCCTTCGCCGCACTTATTGCCACAAGGTCGGCGTCGAGTACATGCACATCCAGTACCCCGATCAGAAGGCGTGGCTGCAGCACCGCATGGAACCCCCCTCGAGCCATGCCCCGCTCGATGAGGCCACCCGCCGCCGCATCCTGGAACGCATCCTGCAAGCTGAGCTGTTCGAACAATTCCTTCACACCCGCTTCGTTGGCCAGAAGCGCTTCTCGCTCGAAGGTGGTGAAACCGCCGTCGCCATCCTCGATGAAATCATCGAGCGCGCCGCCAACTCAAGCGTCCACGAGATCGTCATCGGTATGGCGCATCGCGGTCGCCTCACCGTCCTTGCCAACACCGTCGGCAAGCGCATGGCACAGATCTTCTCCGAGTTCGAAGGCAACATCGACCCCAACTCGACGCAAGGCTCCGGCGACGTCAAGTACCACCTCGGAGCATCGAGCGTCCGTACTTCTTCAAAAGGCAAAGAAGTCGTCGTTAGCCTCGCTCCCAACCCGAGCCACCTCGAAGCCGTCAACCCCGTTGTCGAGGGCATCGTGCGTCCCAAGCAGGAGCGCCTCGGCGACGCAAAGCGCGAGCGCGTCATCCCGGTTCTCATCCATGGCGACGCCGCCTTCGCAGGTCAGGGCGTTGTGATGGAAACCCTCAATCTTTCACAGCTCGAAGGCTACACCACCGGCGGCACGATCCATCTGGTCATCAACAACCAGATCGGCTTTACCACCAACCCTGAGAGCGCACGTTCCTCCAGCTACTGCACCGACATTGCCCGTATGGTGCAAGCCCCGATTTTCCACGTCAACGGCGACGATCCGGAAGCCTGCTTCCGCATTGCCCAGATCGCTTTCGACTTCCGCCAGGAATTCAAGCGCGATGTCGTCATCGACATGATCTGCTATCGCAAGCACGGCCATAACGAGGGCGACGATCCCTCTTACACTCAGCCGCTGATGTACAAGCTCATCAAGAACCATCCCTCGGTCGCCAACCAGTACAGCGACCGTCTGGTTCGCGAAAGCCTGCTGAGTGCGGCCGAGCTCGACGCCGTCAAGAAACGCATCACCGCACGCATGGACGAAGGCTACCAGGCTGCGCAAACCAACGCCGAAAAGTTCGAAACCGTCGAGATGACCAGCTACGAGCAATCGGCCATCCAGCCCGTCAACTCTGGCAGCACAGCCATCGATAAGGCTACGCTCGACAAGATCATCAACGGCTATCTCAGTGTTCCCGAAGGATTCACGGTCCACCCCAAGCTAAAGACCAACACTCTCGACAAGCGTCGCGAAGTTATCTTTGGCGCACCCCTCGACTGGGCTACCGCCGAAATGGTTGCCTTTGGCAGCCTCGTACTCGAAGGCACACCCGTCCGTCTCAGCGGCCAGGATTGCCCTCGTGGCACCTTCTCTCAACGCCACCTCGAACTTGTCGATTACGAAACTGGCAAGAGGTACCTCCCGCTCCAGCATCTTTCCCCCGATCAGGCCAAATTTGAAGCCGTCGACTCATCATTGAGCGAGTACGCCGTGATTGGCTTCGAGTTCGGCTACAGTGTCGCGGATCCTCTGACCCTCGTTCTTTGGGAAGCCCAGTTTGGCGACTTCGTCAACGGCGCCCAGATCATGATCGACCAGTTCATCGCCGCTGCTGAGTCCAAGTGGGGTCAGCCCAGCGGTCTTGTCCTCCTTTTACCTCACGGCTATGAAGGCCAGGGCCCCGAACATTCGAGCGCCCGCATGGAACGCTTCCTTCAACTCTGCGCTGAAGAGAACATGATCGTTGCCAACTGCACGACCTCGGCAAACTACTTCCATCTCCTCCGTCGCCAGATGTACGGTGGTGAAGATCGTCGCGGCCTCCGCAAGCCGCTCATTGTCTTTACGCCCAAGGCCAATCTTCGCAATCCCGCTGCCGCCAGCTCCGTTGAAGAATTCACGCAAGGTGCCTTCCGCGAAGTCATTGGTGATTCCAACGCCGAAGCCGGCTCCCGAATCACGCGCGTCCTCGTCTGCTCCGGCAAGGTCTACTTCGACCTCGTCAAGGCGCGTGAAGAACGCAACGCCGACCACGTCGCTATTGTCCGTCTCGAACAGCTATATCCCTTCCCCGCCGACCAGTTGAGCGACATGCTCCAGCGTTACTCTCCCTCGGCTGAGATCATCTGGGTTCAGGAAGAACCGCGAAATATGGGTGCCTGGCGTTTCGTCCAGGAACAGCTTTACTTCGTTCTCAACTCGAGCCGCCGCACAGTCCACTATGCCGGCCGACCCGAGGCTGCATCGACCGCCACTGGTTCCTCCAAGCAACATGCCAAAGAACTCGCTGAATTCATCGACGCCGCGTTTTCTCAGACCGCCCAGCTTCGACCGCGTCGCGTTAAGCTGGTTGCGCGACGCAAAAAATGAATGAATATCCCGATTGGGTAGAAGTTCTCCGATACATCGGTCTCGATCCCGTCACTGTCTGGATTGAATACCGCACCGCTCTTTACGTCAGCCTGGTACTTCTTGCCGTTGGGCTGGTCGGCGGTATTTACGCGCTCTCCATCCGCTTGCGCGGCTTCATCGCCAACTACAAGCACAGCTTCGCCGACCGCATGTCTTTTCATCGCTCGGTCTTCGAGCTCGAAGAAAAGTATCACGAACCTCTGCTCACAGCCCTCAATAACGAGCCGCTGGTCTACGTCATCCCCGCCATTGCCGCCTCCGACGTCGCTGGCTTTCACAAATCCGTCGGCCACATCCTACTCACCAAAACCCGCCTGATCTTTGCCTCAGCGGGCAAGAAGATCGAGTACCCCATCGACGCCTTCAACGACGCCAACGTCCGCGACGGCAACAAACACATGGAACTCAAGCTCATCTTCGAAAAGAGCAAGCCTATCTTCCATCTCCTTGGCATCAGTCGCGACCATGCCCAGGAGCTCTTCATGAAGATGCACGCCTTCCGCGTTGCCATCAAGGAATCCCAGGCATAAGCCTTCTGGCTGGTATCAAGCGGTTGCCTTCACGCATTTAGGGATCAACTACTCCATTCGTGGGACGGACGGGTCGCATGTTATCGCGACCGCTCAGAGAGCCCCCGTCGAAAGGCATACGAAATGATCCCTCGCCTGATAGTAAGCCTTACAATTACCTGTGCAATCAATGCCCAGGTATTGTATGTCTCAAGCCTGACCACCAACAGCGCCACAACGATTACCGTCTTGAACGCCGCGAACGGCGCACGATTGGCGCAAACTCCCGCTCGTGCCGGAGGGCTGGCAGTTACCGCCGATGGCCGCACTTTTTTTGCGACGGACGCAAATGGCTTAAGCGTGGCCGCCTATACAGGAGCCACCGTCCAGTTATTGGCCACAGCCGCGACCGGCGGCAGTCCTGTAGCCGTTGCAGTCGCTCCCAATGGCGCTCGTATCTACGTTGCCGCCGCAGGCGGTGGCAATGTATCGGTGCACGACGCCCGCACGCTGTTGTTGGTTGGTTCAGTAACGGCTGGATTCTCTCCCACAGCCATCGCGGTACATCCTGACAATAGCCGCTTCCATGTCGCAAATAGCAGCAACCGGGAAATCGCAGTTTTCGACGCCACCTAGTTTCGGCTGATCAAGCGCCTCAGAACCAGTGGCGGCCCGGTGGCGCTCGCTTTCCTCAATGACCGAACCCTGCTCGCGCTCGATTCCGGCGCTGAAGCTGTGGTCCGGATCGATACACGCGAGGACACTATCGAAGGCAGCTTCCTGGTCGGTCCAGAACCGGTAGCGATGGCACTAGCGACTAACGGCCGTGTCCTGGTATCCAACTCAAGCGACTCGAAACTGCGCGTCTTTAACGGTGCTACCGGGCAGGCCTTGAACACCATCAATTTGCCCGTTTGCCGCTGGGGACGCTGCTCCGTCATGTCGCTCGCAACTGATGGCGATACCGTCTATGCCGCCGACTCGAATCAACAAGAGGTCTTTGCCGCAAGTATCTCTTCTGGCGAAATCAAGTCCACTTATCCGGTGCCCGCCGGCCCTCGCTGGCTCGCCGTCGCACCCGCCCCTCCCGCGAATTAACTGGCGCAATGGAAACCCATCATGAACCGTCTCATTAGCTACTTCTTTCTAATTGGCGCGAGTATCGGCTTCGCTCAGACGCCTCCCACGGCGGATCCCACACGTCTCGGCCCGCTCGAAGTGAATGGTGCGGAATACCGCATGAATAGCATTCATGTGCGCGGCATTCCCTGGGCTACAGACGTTTGGGGCACCGTGTTTTTTCCGAAAGACCTCTCTCGTAGTCCCTACCCATCAGTCATTCTTCTCCACGGCAACTCAGCCATTTGCAGGATTCCCAACACCCGCACGACCGCTGGTTCACTCATCCCGCCAGCCTGTCCGCAGGGTACAGTTCAGATCCCGAACCACGCCGGTTACGACTATATTGCCGGCCACCTCGCCAGCCATGGTTACATCGTTGCCTCGATCAACGCCAACTCCATCAACGCGCGCGCCAACGCGATTTCCGAACGGGGACGCTTAGTGCAGGAGCACCTTCGATTTTGGGAGAAATGGAACAGTGAGACGGGTGCAGAGCCCTTTGGCCGCACCTTTGCTGGACGCGTTGACTTAACCCGAATTGGTTTATGGGGACACAGCAGAGGCGGCGAAGGCGTCCGCGCTGCGTATGAGTTCAATCGTCAGGAGCGGCGTCCCTTTGCCATCAAAGCTCTGATGGAGTTAGGCCCGGTGGACTTTGGTGCTTTCAACGTTGCCAGCGCCAATCCTGTATTCAACGTCGACAACGTACCCTTCAGTGTCTTGCTTCCTGTCTGCGATCGCGATGTGAGCGACACCAGCGGCATGCGCGCCTTTGATCGCGGCGTTCGTTTGCCAGAATCGAACCCCTCCCCCAAATCGCAGATCTATCTCTGGGGCTCCAATCACAACTTCTCGAACCTGGAATGGAATCCCGAAGACCCGCTCTTGCGCTGCATCGACTACCCGGTGATCACTACCCGCGAAGAACAGGTTGATATGGTCCAGGTCTACACCATGGGCTTTTTCCGCACCTACCTGGGTGGTGAAAACTTCCGTTCCCTATTCTCTGGCGACGCTCCACCGCCACCTCAGGTTTGGGCCCAGACCACCCTTTCCTATCAGGAATCAGCCAGCAGTATCCTCTCTGTTGAGGGCTTCTCGACCGAAGGCTCGCCCAAGTTGAATAACCTGGGCGGTGACACTACGATTAGCAATGCGAGGTTCATCGTTTGCGGCAGCAATTGTAATGAAGAGCTGCCGGGAGACTGGTACCACGACAACATTGTCCGGGCGGCCCGCCTTGAATGGCCCGTGCCCGGCTTTGCCATGCCCACGATCAGCATGGGGCTTGGTAAAGACGGATTGCCAAGGGACATTTCCACCTATACTCACTTCGCTTTCCGCGCCGCGGCGCGCTTCAGTCCTTCGAATCCATTCGGCTTCGCCAGCCAGTCTGTCTCGGTTCGGCTCGTCGATTTCGACGGTAAATTGTCCATCGTAAAAGCAAGCGGCGATGCGCAGAGAATTCCCTATCCGACAGGATCCACCTTCCGTCGCTCCGTGTTGAAGACGGTCCGCGTGCCTTTGTCGGGCTTCCAGGGTATCGATCTCAAGCGAGTCGCGCGGGCAGAGATTTTGCTCGACGGCCAGCCCACTGGTTCGCTGTACCTTACCGAAGTTTATTTCACAAATTAAGCCGAGGAGCCGCTCATTTATGCACCGCCGTCAATTATTCACCTTACTGGCCCCCGCCCTTCTCCTGCGGGCCTCTGAAGCCAGGATTCGAGTACGGATTCAGGCAACTCGCAAGGGTAAGTCCGCGGCCGCGAACGATTCGCGTTCCCTCGAGATTGTCCTTATCTCCAACGAACCCTTTCCAATCCGCGCTCTCGACCCTGTGCTGAAGGTGGGAGATGTTTATCTCGACAACTATCGTTTCTCCGGCGAACACAATGAGATCCTGACCTTCTTCACTCTTGGTAACGAAGACCTGCGACCCGGATCGCTCATGGTCCTTCAGTACGGCAACGACCGCCCCAGCCGGAATGAAGTCGGCAATTTCAGTGCGCCCCAATAGCCGCTAAGCTGCGTTCCCCGAAGGAAAATTCAAAAAAAACTCGGCCCTGTTTTCCTGCTGCTTCCGCGATTGCTCATATCGAGGTTCGATATGCGTCAATTCTTAATACTCCTCCTCCTCGCCGCCACTTGCGGCTTCTCTCAGCCAGCCGCCGTTCAGGTCGCCAGCTACTTCTTCCAGAACAACTTCAACGCCCAGCGTGGAGCAGCCGAGCCCATCACGCCCGTCGATCCCACCAGCACCAGTCGCTTTATCACCGACACCGTCTTCGGCCAATCCCGCACTGTCTATGAAATCCGCGAAGCTCCTACTCCGAAACTGAACCAGGGCGGCCTCACCTTCACCGCTGGCAACCGCATCACTCGTGACACCTACACCGTCGAAATGGTCTTCTCCATCCAGAGCGCCAGCGGCTGGCGTCGCATTTTCGATTGCAATGTCCGCCGCTCTAGCGAAGGCCTGTACATCGACCCCAGCGGCTTCCTCAACTATTTTTCCGGTGCCAGCTCCACCGGCAACGATCGCATCGCTGTTGGCACCTACTATCACGTCGTCATCGTCAAGCGACCCCGCGAGATGTACCTCTACCTCAACGGCGCTCTCGTCGCCTCGGCTACCAATGTCGTGATCGGCGAAATCAACTCCGAATACAACCCTAACAACATCCTCAACTTCCTGCTCGACGACAGCGAATCCATCGAGTGGACCCCCGCTCGCATCGCCCTCTTCCGCGTCTACTCCGGCAACCTCACCGCCGCACAGGTCCGCGAAATCTGGGCCTCTCCCTTCACCTCCACCGTTGGCCAGCCCGCTCCCGGCTTCCAAAGCTCTGGCATCGTCAATAGCGCATCCTATGCTTCCGCCAACGCCATCTCTCCCGGCGGCTTCTTCTCCATCTTCGGCACCGATCTCGCCGATACCACCGGCGACTGGGGCCAATCCTTCACCAACAACACCGCCCCCCGCCGCCTCAACAACGTCCGCGTCCTCATCAACAATCAGGAATCCTTCGTCGTCTTCACCAGCCTCGGCCAGGTGAACGCTCTCGCCCCAGACAATCTCCCCGACGGCCCGGTCACAGTCGTCGTTGAAAACGGCAACCTCCGCAGCACCACCGTTCAAAGCACTTCCCGCTCGGTCAATCCCGCTGTCTTCCGCTTCAACGCGCAGAACAACCGCTTCCTCGCCTCCACCGCTAATGACGGCAGCGCCTACATCGCCCCCGCGAATCTCTTCGGTACTGGCGGCGCACTCAACGGCCTCGCGGTCCGCCCCGCCCGTCCCGGCGAGTTCATCGTCCTTTACGCCACAGGCCTCGGCCCCACCACTCCGGCCGTCCCCGCCGGCCAGATCCCGCCCACGCGAACCGGCGGCTACCCGCTTACCAACACCTCCGAGATCCGCCTCACACTCAATGGTCAAACTACCACTGTTCGTCCCGTCTACGCCGGCCTCTCGGCTTTTCCGGGCTTGATCCAGGTCGTCTTCCAAGTGCCTGAAGTAGCCAACGGTGAATATGAAACGGTGATCCTGGTAGGCGGGCAATCTTCGCCCTCTGCGGCCTTCCTGCCCATAGCCAGATAAACTAATGGAGGATGGATGCCTCCGGGGACGTAACTACTCTTCTCAACTCATGGCGTGATGGCGACCAGGATGCGCTCGGTCGCCTCATGACCATCGTGTATGAACAGCTGCGCAACATCGCCCATCTCCACATATCTCGCGAATCCCCGGGCCAAACATCCAGGCCACGGCTCTCGTTCACGAGGCCTACCTCAAGCTAGCCGATCAACGCCGTGTCAACTTCGAAAATCGAAGCCACTTCTTCGCTGTCGCCGCGAAGATTATCCGCCGTATTCTTATCGATCGAGCTCGACATCGCCTTTCGGCCAAGCGCGACGCCAACCTCAACACCCCCCTTGATCTCCTCCCCCAGTTGCAGGCTCCCGAACTCCAGGCCGTCGATTCTTCAACTCTCCTGGATCTGGACATAGCTCTCGATCAGCTCGAAGCCCGCTATCCCAAAATCGCCAAACTCGTCGAACTCCGCTACTTCGCCGGCCTCACCATCGAGGAAACCGCCGAAGTCCTAGACCTCTCCCCAACCACCGTTAAGCGAGACTGGCTCACCGCGAAGGCGATGTTGGCCCGCTCGATCCAGTCCGGCCCAGTCGCTGCGCCGCCACATCCGCTCTAGCCTTTATGAAAGCTCTTCCCGCTTCTACCCCCAGCCCTCTTTCATAAGCTGTCTTCGCCTCCGCCCGCCGCCCAAGCTTCCACAACACATCCCCGCGCAGCAACTCCACCTGGTGTACCAACTCAGGAATCATACGGTTCTGCTTGGCATCTGGATCCATCGGCTCCAAGATTTCAGAAGCCTCGTCGAGCAGGACTCTGCTCTCATTCCACAGCTTCTGATCCTCTAGCATTCCTGCCTTGCGATACATCGCGCTGACAAGAGCCAGCTTGCTTTGTTGATCCTTGCCTCTCCCAGTCGCCAGCGCGCGTCGTAGATCGAGTGCGCTATCCATCTCAGCGCTAGCTTCCGCCAGCTTTCCCTGCCTCTGCAAAGCCCAAGCGATATCCACATGGCAAGTAGATTCTCCCATCCGGTCCTTTCCTTCGCGGTGAAGCGCGAGCGCCTTGCGGTACCACTCAACCCCCACTCCGTAATTGCCCAGCACCCCCTCCACCGCACCCAGTCGCTTATACGCATAAGCCTGAAACGGCCGCAACTTCGGCTCCCCAGGATGCTTCTCTCCCAGCTCTACAAATCCTTCTGCCACAACACGCAAGACCGCTCGCACTGGTTCGAATTCCTGCTTCTCCACGAGAGGTTCCAGCTGCGTAATCCGCGAAGTCAGCCAGCGTGTGCTGGCCATGAAGTCCTTTGGATTCTCTTTCGAATCCAGCTCATAAAGAACCAAAGCTCTCCGGTAAGCCGTCTGCGCACCCGCTGGATCTTTCATCCTCGTGCAACCATCTCCCACCCCATCGAGCGCTTTCGCCAGACGCAATCGAATTTCCCGGTCCCGCGGTGCTCGCGCCGCCAACCTCTCCAGAATCACTACCGCTTTGCGAAAGCTCACTTGCGCATCACCAAAATGGCCCAGCGACTCGGCATTCCTCACCAACGTCCCTTGTACGTTGCCGACCTTTAAATACGAATCCGCCAGATCTTTTTGCAACCCTATATCTGCCGATTCGTCCTTCGAAAGTTGATCTAGATACTCAAGTGCCCGCGACACAATCAGCTTTCGGCTTTCGAGCGTCCCTGGCACTTTGCTCACCTCATCGTGGATCTCGAACAGCAAACTCCGCGCTAGCCCCCGCACCTGTTCGAACCGCAGCGCCGCATTGCGAGCCTCCCAGTACGCCTTACCGAATCCCGCAGCTATTAACAGACACACCACCAGCGCCACCCTCTGCCGCACTGCAAACTTCCACGCGCGATACCCCCACGTCGCCTCCACTGCTCGCACTGGCTCCCCGCGACTGTACCTTCCTAAATCCTCCCGCAATGCCAGCACACTCTCATAGCGATCCCCGGGCTTCTCGGCCATCGCCTTCAGCACAATGCTCGCCAACTCTGTCGGCAACTCCGGCCGTGCAAGCACCTCTCGGCTCGCCCCTTCGAACGGATTCCTGCCCGTCAACACCTCATACATCACCACACCCAGCGAATAGATATCGGTCGAGGCCGTCAGCGTTTCTCCCCGCAACTGTTCCGGGCTCGCATACTTCGGCGTCAACCGCGCCGCCACTGTCTGGCCCTCTTCATCCGCCGCCTTACTGATCCCAAAATCGATCAACTTCAACACGCCCTCTTCGCTCACCAGCACGTTCGATGGCTTCAGATCGCGGTGCGCGATCAACGCCCGGTGCGCCGCCTCTACCGCTTCGCAGAGCTTCCCGATCAGCGCCAGCTTCTCATCAAGCCCCTTTCCCATGGTGTAAACATGCAGCGGCACACCCTTCACCAGCTCCATCACCAGATAGGCTTGTCCGCTGGTTGTGATCCCCGTATCGAGCAGCCGCGCGATCCCCGGATGCTCCAGCCGCCCCAGCAGCCGTGCCTCTCTCTCGATCTCCACCGAACTCAACCCCGCCCGATGCCAGATCTTCACCGCTACTCTCTGCTCGGTCCCCAACTCAAGCGTCCTCACCGCCTCATAGACGCTACCCATTCCCCCCTCGCCAATCTTGCGTTCTAACCGGCAATTTCCCACCTTCGCGCCCAGCAATGGATCTGCCATCGCTCCGAGCTGCAACCCCACTCCTCGCTCCAGATACTCCAGCTCTCCCGCTTCCAACAGCGACATAACCTCTGCCCTCAGCCCAGGGTCCGTCGTGTTCGCCACAACAAACTGCACCCGCTCTCCCTCAGGCCTCTCCATGGCCTTCTCAAGCAGCGCCGATACATCCTCCCATTCGTCCATATTCATGCTTTGTATCACTTTTTAGCATGACTTCTCAAAACAGAACAGCACTGCGGCCCTGCCAGTAACCATGCCGTCGTAGGAGAAAGGCACAACACCTTGTTGGAGTTATAACGCCCAACTGCCTTCACAAGTTAACGCCACCAGAAAACCTCAGCGACGCCGCACAACACAACTGGTTCCTCCCGAGGAACCCCGGCTACTTTTGCCTCATTCGCAACATCTCGAGCGCCCGCACGATTTCAATATCTCCCGGCTTACGTTCCCGCGACTTGCGCAACATCACTTCCGCTTGCGTCAGGTCACCGCTGCGTGCCAGCACTAGTCCGAGATTCTTTTCGAGATCAGCTTGCGCCCGGCACTCTCCGCACAACTCGATCGCTTCCCGCAGACGCTCCACGGCTCGCGGCCAATCATTCACAGCCGCCGCGCTCAGGCCGAAATTGCCAAGCGATTCAGCCTGCTCGGCCACCTGCCGCGACGCCGTCAATCCCGCCAGCCGAGCCCTGTATTCTGACGCCCGCTTCGCATCCACCTTCTGCAATTGCCGCGACAACGCGTACAGAGCCTCATGATGGTCCGCCCGTACCGTCAACAATTTCTCCCACGCCGCAATCGCTTCGGCAACACGGCCAAGCTGCACGCAAATTTGCCCCTTCAGAAACAACCCCTCTTGATGCATTGGCTCGCGTCGCAGCAACTGCTCCGCAATGGCGAGCCCTTTCTCCGGCTGCTCAAGATTCCGGTGGCTCGCCGCCAGCAAATACCAACCATGCGCCAGCTTCTCGTCCGCTTTCACCGACGCCTCGAGATGCGGCATGGCGGCCTCAAACTGTTTCTGGTCAAACAAAACCCGCCCCAGGTTGTATCTCGCTGCGGAACTCGCAGGAGCCAAAGCAACCGCTTGATCAAAAGCCGCCCGCGCCCCCTCCAGGTCATACTGATCGGCCCGCGCGATTCCTAGATTTAAATGCGCCTCGGCCGACCCCGGCTCGATCTCCACAACACGGGCAAACAGCGCCACTGCTTCTTTCCACTGGTTCAGCCGGCCCGCCACCATCGCCATCGCACTCAGCACGCGCGCCTGTCTCGGCATCAATCGATTCGCCTCGACCAGGTCCTTTTGCGCATCCCGGAATCGACCCTGGCTCGCCCGCATCAAGCCGAGGTTCAACCACGCTAGACCCGACTTCGGATCCAGTTCCGTAGCCCGGCGAAACTGTTGCTCGGCTTCCACAAAGCGGTTCATCTGGCCCAGCAGCACCCCATAATCGATGCGAGCTTCTGCAATGTCCCCGGCTTGCTTGAAGGCATTCTCCGCGCCAGTGCGATCCCCGCTTCGCAACCGTGCGAGCGCTAGCTGATACTGCGTCACGCCAGCAGCCGTATCGGTCGCCTGGCGCCGGCTCTCCTGCACCACACGCAACTCGGCGGCCGCCTTCTCTGGCTCTCCCAATTGTCGGTACGCCTGCGCCAATTGAAATCGCGTTTCCGCCACGGGATTCAAATCACGCGATTTTTCAAGCACCCCTCGCGCCTCGGCTGCTTTGCCCTGCCGCAACAGAACGAAACCCAACTGGTAGTGCGCGTCCGCATGACGCGGTCCCACAAGAACTGCTTTTCTCAATTCGGTCTCTGCTTCCGCGTACCGTTCGAGCCCGCGCAGGGCAAGCCCCTTCAGGTAAGCGGGTTCCAGTGATTCCGGTCCGCGATACTGCCGCAACACCGCCAATCCGCTCTCGTAATCTTTCGCGGCTACCAAGGTCCGGCCAAGGGCGAGAATCGTGTCCTGCTGGCCGGGCTTCAATCGTAAGGATTCTCTATATGCCGCGGCAGCCTCGGCAAAACGGCCCACAAGCCCATAAGCGCGCCCCAGGCCTGTATGCACTGGCTCAGCTTGTGCGTTCAACGCGCGGCCCCGTTCTAGCACCGAAACAGCCTTCACCCCTTGCCCCATCTCCGTGTATACGAAGCCCAGCGCCAGATAATGCCCAAGCTCATTCGGCTCAGCCGCGAGTGCCCGCTCAAGCAACGGCGCGGCCGCTGGGAATCTCTCTTCGAGAATCAGCTGCCGCGCCTGTTCGCGTAATTCAAGTGGAGTCTGGCCAAAAACCAGAAGCAGTACTGCCAGCTTCATCAAAAGACGAATCTAGCACCCAACTGCAGCTGGCGTGGCTGGTTCGCCGTGCCGGTGACGAGGCCAAACAGCTGCGAGTTCGACAAATTGCCGTTGGGAGACGCATAGACCGGGTGGTTCAACATATTGAAGCCTTCAAACCGGAACTCAAGTCGCCGGCCTTCCCCGAGGAACTTCAAGGGGAATTCACGGAACAGCGAAATGTCAAAGTTCTCCCAGCCATCCGACCGCATACGGAAGCGTCCAGAGTTGCCGAAGGTGAACGGAGTCGGCGACTCCACAAGCGAAGTATCGAACCAACGGCCAGTAGTCGGGTTCGACAACTTGGGATTGCCGAGGAAGTTCAACCGCAGGTAGTTGGAGTTGCCCGTATTCGCCAGGTCACCATTGATCTGCAGGTTATAGGGCTGGCCAGAGCTCAACCGCACAATCCCGTTCATGCGCCAACCACCGATCAGGTAATCGAGTGCATTGCCGGTCTGGAAAGACTTGCCGCGTCCGAAGGGCAGGTCGTAGACGAAGTTCATCGTCGCCACATGCGTCAGGTCGAAGCCCGACACACTGCGGTCATTGTTGAACGTATAGGGGTTCTGAACCGAGCAGCCTTCAACGCCATACCAGCCCGAGCAAGCGATGTCGATCGACTTCGAGTAGGTGTAGTTGATCATGTACGCAAAACCGTTGCGGAACTTCTTGTCGAGCAGAACCTGCAGCGCGTGATAGTTGCCTCGGCCCCAGCTACGGTCATAGTAGGTCGGCCGGATGTAGGGGAACGGAGCACGTTGGCGGAAGTTGCCCGGTCCTGGAGTGGTGGCGACGTTGTAGAAGCCGCCGATATCGAGACGGCGCGATCCGGAACCGACATAGTTCACCGTCACGACGGTGTCGTTAGAAATCTGGTGCTGCACACCAAAGTTCCACTGCATCGAGTAAGGGTTGCGGAAGTTCGGGTCCATGTACCATTGCACCTGCTCGAAAGGCGTAGCCTGAGGCAGTGCTCCCGAGGGGAACGGATTCAATCCGCTGAAGCTTGGCGTCGGCTGTGCCGCTGTCGGGTTGTTGAGGTTTTCCTGCAGTTGCTCGCCCACACTCGGCCACTGCGCCGAATAGTTCTGAGCGGTCTGCACAACCGCGGCGTAGTTGTCGAAGAAGATACCGAACGAAGAGCGGATGGCGGTACGTTGGGCGAGCCGGTAGGCGAAGCCAATCCGCGGCTGCCAGTTATCGCTGGTGTTTCGGTATAGTTTCCCGTTCTGGGAAACTTCGACGTTCGCTGGCAGGCGGCCACCCGGAACGCAGGGCGCGCGGCGGAGTTCCTCGCACGAGCCAGGCTGCTTCTGGATAATGTAGACGCCACGCTGCATGTCGTAGCCACCGGTGAAGATATTGTCGTTACCTTCCTGGCCGAGAGCAGGAATGAAGGTCTTGTCGTAGCGCAAACCAAGGTTAACGGTGAGGTTCTGATTTACCTTCCACTGATCCTGGACGAAGAATGCCATATGGCCACCGCGGCGAACCGTAGTGGCACGGTTACGATAGCCGGCGGCATCTGGCACATTCAGCAGGAAGCTGGCCAACTGACTGCCGCTGTTACCAGGGCTGAGCGGATTCGACGTCTGCAGCGGGCGAAAAGTCGCACTCGCGTTGCGGGGCGAGCCGAAGAAGTCCATGTTGTTCCACTCGCCACCCATCTTGATCTGATGGCTGCCCTTGATTTTCGTGAGCGAAGCCTTGTACTGCCAGACGTCTGAAGGACGATTGAGGGACAGGGATTCGGCACCTGCAACCCAGCCGTCGATATTGAGCGCTGGCATGAGTGTTTGACCATCGAGGAAGCTGCAGCAGAACAGGTTGTTGTAACCAACGTTGCGTGCGAAATCGGCCGGTAGGCTGCGGAAGCGGTTACCGTTGTTGTCTGTATTTACAAGACGGCCAAATTGGGCTTGCAACACGGTGGAGGGGCTAAAGGTGTGCACCCAGCTCGTGCCGACATTGAAGGCATTGAATTCACGGAAGCTCGCAAGAATCGGACGACCGCCGGACGCCGTCTGGTCGAGCATCGAATGGCTAAAGCGGAAGAATACATTGTCCTTCGGGCCAATCACTCGATCCACGCGGAAGCTGTATTCCTCTTGGTTCTGACTGAAGGCAGAGGGGTCCAGCGCATTGCGGTCTGCGGTGATCGGAGCGCCGCCTGCTGGGAAAGTTGTACGCGCATAAAGCAGAGTGCCGGGGTTGATCCGGCTGGCCGGGATGATATTGCCGGCGAAGGGATCACGAATGAAGCCCACCCCGTTCGGGTTGGCTCGCGTTGTGGAGGGGTCGTAGATTTGCCGTGTTTCATCGCTCAGGTTGCCTCCAAGGTTTGCCGCAGTCGGCACGCGGAACAAAGCGTTGTTCGCGCGGCGGAAGCGCCAGCCCTGATAGCTGCCATGGAAGAACGTGTTGTTGCGGCCGTTCAGGAGTTTCGGGATCAACACCGGCCCGCCCACAGCAAAGCCAAACTGGTTCTGACGGAAGGGAGTAACCGCGGGAAGGAAGGTATTGCGAGCGTCAAATTCGCTGTTGCGCACATATTCCCAGGCCGAACCGTGCAACTGGTTTGTGCCGCTCATCGTTGCGACGTTCACAACACCGCCAAGCACACCACCAAACTCTGCCTGGTCGTTGTGGCTTTGAACCTTGAACTCGGCAATAGCGTCGACGATCGGATTAACCGCCGGCGTGGAGAGCATCAGGCCCTGGTTCGTGATGCCGTCCAGCGTCCAGAAATTGGAGCGGTTGGTCTGCCCGTTAATCGCCGGGAAGATAAAAGCGCCGATACCGGGGTGGGCGAAGCCGGAACCATTGTTCTGCGAAACGCTGACGGGTGCAACCCCTGGTGTCAAAGAAAGCAGCTGTGTGAAGTTGCGGCCATTCAACGGGAGGTCTACCACCTGTTGTCGCGCCACAACAGCACCGATTTCAGATGTGGAAGCCTGAACTTCCGCACCGATGGCCTCAACGTTGATCGACTGGTCCACCGAACCAATCTCCATCACGATATCGATCGTGGCAGTCTGATTGACTGCGAGTGTGAACTGGCTCAATTTGTTCGTGCGAAAGCCAGCTTTTGTGACTTCAAGGGTGTACTGTCCAGGAATAATATTCAGAAAAGCGTAGTAACCACTTTCATTGCTTGCCGTGCGCGCTTCCACCGACGTCGCGGTGTTGCGAATCACAAGATTCGCACCAGGAATCACGCTCCCGGAAGAATCCCTCAAGGTTCCGTTGATTGTGGCTGAGGAGGCCTGCGCATATATTGCCGATGCGCTAGCGAAACAGAGCGCAAGTGCGCATACAAGTGTTCGATTCATAAAAACTTGACTCCTTCTGAATTCCGAATTGGCGAAATTATATCCCAAGCAAATATCGACTTCAAGGATAGAATTTGAAATACTCTCTCTGGGTCATTGGCATGGAATCGTTACTCTTTGCCCTGTATCTACTGGGTTATGACGCCATCACGGATCTGAAGTCGATCCGAGATTCGGCAGATGCGCTAACTCGCCGAAGTCGTGTAAACGAGTTCTTGAAGCGGTATCCGGAATCAGAACACCGGGCTGCTGTGTATGAAGCGGGAGCGCTCGCCTGCTTTGAATTGAGCGACACGGCAACGGGGCTCTACATGGCGCGCCAGTCGCTGGAAGTCTATCCGGAGAACCCTCTACTCACGAGTACGATGGCTGCTGTCTTGCGAAATCGAGGCGACGAGAAAGGGGCTCGCGAGTATGCGTCGCTGGCGCGGCGATACCTCAACTTGTTCCGTCCCAAGCATTGGGAAGCTCTACGGCCCAGCATGGAGGCAACGATTGAGAAGATCCTTGGGCCCGCCCCACCCCGGCAAACCCCAGTCGCCGGGCAGTATGCCGGAACCGCATCATGCCGGGGTTGCCATAAGCTGGAGTTCGATGCGTGGGGGCAAACGGGCATGGCGAAGATGTTTCGCCCTGAGAACTCAGCCAAGCGGGAATACGTTGAGATCGGATTACGCCGCTATCCCGTGGATGCGCGGATCGGTTCCAAGTGGCAGGAGGCTTACGCGACGAAAGCCCCCGATGGAAAGCTTCACGTACTGCCTCTGCAATTCAATAAGTTGCTCGGCAAATGGGTGAATTACTGGCGCATGATCGACCCGCCGCACTTGGACCGCGGCGACCCGAATCTGTTCCATCAATTCCGCGAGGTGACGGAGTATCAGACAAATTGTGCGCCTTGCCATACCAGCCAGTGGGGACCTAAGGAATCGAAAGAGCCGGGGATCAATTGCGAAATGTGTCATGGGCCGGGCCTGGAGCATAGCCGCGGCAAACCGCTGCGAAAGCTGAGCGCGGAAGAATCGGTGGCAGTCTGCGCCCAGTGTCATGCGCAATCGGCGATAAGAACGATCCGTGCGGAGTTTCCCCCGCGCTATGAGCGCCGCCCGTACACAGACTTCGCACAGAACACATTTCATCCTAACGGCCGCTTCAAAGAGACGACTTTTCTCGTGGAAGCCTTTGAACGCAGCGCATGTTACCGAAAGGGAAATGCAACTTGCGCCTCCTGCCATGACCCGCACCCTAAGAACGGCAAGGTAAATCAGAAGGGACTGAAGTACGCCATCGACGATGACGCGATGTGCACACAGTGCCACAAACAGAAGCACGATGAAAGCGCGCGCTGTGTGGAATGCCACATGCCGAAGACCATGAACGCCCTGCTGTTTGTCGCGAGAACGCACCAGATCGAGAAGCGGCCCTTGAAGTAAAAACAACAATGTGATAATTACTGCTTCATGATTGCTGGGTTAATAGTGGCAACGCTGCTGTTCGGGCAGGACGCGCAAGAGATTCTCTCGCGAAACTGCCTCGCTTGCCACGGTGCAGCGCGGATGGGCAATGTGGATCTGCGAACGCTGAAGAGCGGCGATCCCCTCCTGAGCAAAGTGGCACACATGGTTACCAGCAAGGCCATGCCGCCCGGCAAGAAGGGTTTAAGCGAGTCAGAGATCAGCACGATCTCCGCATGGGTCAAGGCAGGCGCACCAGGACTCGACAAGCCGCTCGAAGTCAAAAGCAACTGGTGGTCGTTTCAACCGTTAAAGCGGCCAGCTTTGCCGGTTGGTGTTGGAAACCCGGTTGATCTGTTTGTGCGAGAGAAGTGGAAACAGGCCGGGCTGAAGCCCGTGCGCCCCGCGACAAAGCGCGAGTTGTTGCGCAGGGTGAGCTTCGCGCTCTCGGGCTTACCACCGACGGAAAAAGAGCTGGCCGAGTTCGAGCAGGACCGCCGGCCGGACGCATACGCAAGGCAGGTGGACCGCTTGCTGGCAAGCCCACAATACGGAGAACGATGGGGAAGGCATTGGCTCGATGTCGTGCGGTATGCGGACACGGGAGGATTTGAGACAGACATCTACTTCCCCAATGCGTGGCGCTATCGGGATTATGTGATCCGGAGCCTGAATCAGGACAAATCCTACAAGCAGTTTGTGCAAGAGCAAATTGCGGGCGACGAACTGTTCCCGACGGACCTCGATCTCGATGGCGGATTCCAGATTGCGCCCCAAAAACTTTCAAGACTGGACGCAAGCATTGCAACAGGGCTATACACGATTGGCCCCGTCTACCATGAGGCTGCCCTGTTTGGCGGGCAGGTGCGCTACGAGTGGCTCACCGATGCGGTCGACACAACGGGGGAAGCGTTTCTGGGTTTAACGCTCGGCTGCTCCCGCTGCCACAACCATAAATTTGATCCGCTCACGCAAAAGGACTATCACGCGATGATGGCCGTGTTTGCGGCAAGCGAGGAAAAAGAGATCCCGGTGGTAAGCCGGTTTGCCACGTTCGGATTCAAGTCGGGGTATCCGAGCTGGATCCGGGTGGAGGAGTTGAAGGGCGCCATACAAAGGATTGACCAGGGGGCGAGGAAGCGGGTTGTCGATTCGATGCGCAAGCGATTCAGCGCCCAGGAGCTGGCCGCCTATGACACGCCGGTGGAGAAGCGAACACTGGAACAGCGCAACACCGCAGCCCGCGTGGAGGCGGCGATGACGCAGGCGGGGCTGCAGGAAAACGCAGAAGGCAAGCAAGCCGACATTCCGCTGACCGAAGCGGAGAGCAAAGAGCGAGAACGCCTGGTTGTGGAACTGGGCCGGGCGACGCTCAAGGCGAACCCCGTGCCGCAAACAGCAACCGTCTTGGGAGCCGCGCCTGTCACGCCGAAGGTGTACCTGACGCACCGCGGAGACTGGCGCAGCAAGGGCGAAGAAGTCGGCCCTGGCGTACCTGCTGTGCTGTCAAGGGGAGTCCAGATGGATGCGGCCAGCGCGAGGCGCTCGGCCTTGGCCAAGTGGATCGGCAGCGAAGAGAATCCGCTCACGGCGCGCGTGATGGTGAACCGCGTCTGGCACTGGCACTTCGGCAAGGGAATCGTCGCGAGTCCAAACGACTTCGGCCGGCAGGGCGAAGAACCGACGCACCCGCAACTGCTGGACTGGCTGGCGGCCGAGTTTATGGAATCGGGCTGGAGCCTGAAGAAACTGCACCGCACGATTCTGCTGTCTGAGACCTACCAGTTGAGCAGCGAAGCGAACGAAGCCAATTTGAAGATCGACGCCAACAACCGCTACTTGTGGCGGATGAACCGGCAGCGGCTAGATGCCGAAACATTACGGGACGCCGTACTCGCCGTGAGTGGGGAGCTGAACTTGAAAATGGGCGGTCGGCCGGTGGTATCGAAACTGAGCCCGGAAGAGTACACGGTGATGTGGGCGCGCAACCAGTGGCCCGAGTCGCTCGATGAACGCGAGCAGGCTCGGCGAAGCGTTTACCTCTATGTGAAACGCACCTTTCCCCTGCCCATGTTCACAACCTTCGATGCGCCTGACACATCCCAAAGTTGCTCACGGCGGGAGAATACAACCGTCGCGCCGCAGGCATTGACGCTTATGAACGGCGAGTTCATGGTGCGTGAAGCGAACAAGTTGGCGGCCAAGGCCGGAGACGCAGAAGGGTTGTGGCGGAGGGTCTTCGGTCGCGCGCCCACGGCAGCGGAGCGGGAGCAGGCGGGGCGCCTGAAGGACCTCGAACAGATGGCGCTGGTATTGCTAAACACGAACGAGTTTCTCTATGTGGACTGATTGCCCGAAATCGATGGCGGCGCACTCGCGCCGGGACTTTCTGACGCGAAGTGCGCTGGGCTTCGGTGCGCTGGCGGCGAACGCTATGGCAAACCCCTATGCCAGGCGCAGCCCTCACTTTGCGGCCAAAGGCAAGAGCGTGATCTTCCTGTTCATGCATGGAGGGCCAAGCCACTTGGACACGTTTGACCCAAAGCCGGAACTGCAGCGGCTCGACGGGCAACCGATCCCGAAGAGCTTTGGCAAGGTCGACTTCCAGTTCTCGAATATGGAAAAGACGCCGCTCATGGGCTCACCGCGCAAGTTCAAGAAGCGAGGGCAGTCAGGGCTCGAGATCTCAGACCTGTTTGAGCATACGGCGGCGCACGCCGATGACCTATCGGTGATCCGGTCCTGCCATCATGACGGCTTCACCCACGTGACGGGGCAAACATGGATGAACACCGGTTGGGGGCGTGTGGGGCGGCCGAGCGTGGGCTCGTGGGTCGTATACGGACTCGGGAACGAAAGTGAGAATCTACCTGCTTATGTGGTGATGCTCGACGGAGGTATCAAGGCGGGTGCCCCCGCTTATGGAGCTGGATTTCTACCAGCGGCCTATCAGGGAACAGTGCTGCGCAGCGAAGGGCCACCAATCCTGAACATCAAACGGCCGGAGGGAATCTCGGGCAAAGAGCAGGAAACCATGCTGTCGGTATTGCGCGACATGAATGAAGCGCACCGGGCTCCGCGGGCCGACGATACAGAACTGGCGGCAAGGATGGCGAGCTATGAGTTGGCGTTCAAGATGCAGATGTCAGTACCCGAGGTAACGGCTCTCGAACGCGAGACTGAGGCAACCAAAAAACTCTACGGCCTCGACGACCCGATGACGGCGGAGTTCGGTACGCAGTGCCTGATGGCGCGCCGCATGGTGGAGAAGGGCGTGCGCTTTGTGCAACTGTATTCTGGCGGAAAGAAGGGTGCCGAGGTGGGCTGGGATGGACACAACGAGTGTGACCAGAACCACGAGTTTATGGCCCGCAAGGTGGACAAACCGATTGCCGGGTTGCTGGCAGACCTGAAGTCGCGCGGCCTGCTTGAGAGCACTGTCGTGTTCTGGGGCGGAGATTTTGGCAGAACGCCATTTACCGATGGCGCCGAGGGCGGCAGCGGCAACCGCAACGGGCGCGACCACAACCCTTATGGCTTCACGGTATGGCTGGCGGGCGGAGGTGTGAAGGGCGGTCAGGTCATCGGCTCCACGGATGAGATCGGCCTCAAGGCGCAGGAGGACAAGGTGGACATGCATGACCTGCATGCCGGGCTCTTGGGGCTGCTGGGGCTCGACCACAAGAAGCTGACCTATCCTTTCCAGGGCAGAGAATTCCGGCTGACGGATGTCGGGGGAGAAGGCAATCTGCTAAAACGATTGAGGAATGGATAAAACATCCAGGCGGAGTTGGTTGAGCCTGTTGGGCGCGTCATGGGCGGCGAAGGCGCAAGGCGTATCGTCACGCGTGGCGCGGCCGCAGCAACGCGGGAAGCCTTCCGGATTGCCGTTTCACTCAAAGCTGACCGATATCGCCAAACAGGCGGGTTTGCTCGAGCGTTGCACCTATGGTGGAGAAACCGCCAAGCAGTATCTGCTCGAGACGATCGGTTGTGGCGTAGCGTTTGTTGACTACGACAACGACGGATGGCTGGATATTTTCCTGCTCAACGGCACTCTGCTCGAAGGATCGAACGCGACAAACCGCTTGTACCGCAACAACCGGGATGGCACCTTCACAGACGTCACCAAAGCCTCGGGGCTGGAGCGAACCGGGTGGGCTTCGGCGGTCTGCGCCGGAGATTACAACAACGACGGATGGACGGACCTGTTTGTGACCTACTGGGGTCAGAACGTGCTGTACCGCAACAATGGCAACGGAACCTTCAGCGATGTCACCAAGCAGGCGGGCCTGATCGAGGCAAAGCGGCGCTGGGGTGCAGGCTGTACATTTGTTGACTATGACCGTGACGGGCATCTCGATCTTTTTGTCTCGAACTACGTCGACTTCGACCCGGAGAAGGTGCCAAAACCAGGGCAAAACTCTTTCTGCAACTGGAAGGGAGTACCGGTAAATTGCGGTCCGCGGGGGCTGACCCCCGGCTACCATTCGCTCTACCGGAATCGAGGTGATGGAACGTTTGAAGACGTGAGCGCAAAGTCTGGTGTGGCGAAGGCGCGTGGCAGCTATGGGATGACGGCGGTGGCGGCGGACTTCGACAACGACGGCTGGCCGGACATCTACGTCGCTTGCGACTCAACGTCGAGCTTTCTGTTCCGCAACAAGCATGACGGTACGTTTGAAGAGGTGGGGCTTGAGCGCGGCGTGGCCGTGAATGAAGACGGGATGGAGCAGGCGGGCATGGGAGTGGGCGTCGGAGACTTTGACCTCGACGGGAACCTCGATATCTTCAAGACGCACTTTGCGGACGATTCGAACATTCTGTACCGCAATGACGGCAAGGCGAACTTCGAGGACGTGACGACACGCAGCGGAGTTGGCGTCGAGACCCGCTATGTGAGTTGGGGCGCGGGCATTGTGGACCTCGACAACGACGGGCAACTAGATCTGTTTTTCGTGACTGGCAATGTCTACCCGGAGATTGAAGCGAAGCTGCCCGCCTACCCGTTCAAGACCCCGCGCGCAGTGTTTCGCAATCTGGGAGGCGGCAAGTTCGAAGAGTTGTTGGATCAGGCCGGGCTAGGAGTGAGCGAGGCGCACTCAAGCCGCGGCTGTGCGTTCGGGGACTTCGATAACGATGGCGACATAGATGTCGTGGTAGTGAATCTCCATGAGCCGCCAAGCCTTTTGCGCAACGATGTCACCAGCAACGGGAACTGGTTGAAGGTCAAGCTCGAAGGAGTGAAATCGAACCGCAGCGCGATTGGGGCCCGAGTGACGTTGCTCTATGGAGGAAAGAAACAGGCACAGGAGGTGATGAGCCAGGGGAGTTTTTATTCCGTCAATGACTTCCGGCTGCACTTTGGTCTCGGGGCGGTGGACATCGTCGACATAGAGGTGCGTTGGCCCAACGGCGGGCTTGCCCGGTTTCCCAAGGTAGCGGCGGGACAACTGATCGAGATCAAAGAGGGTGCGGGAATCGTAAAGGCGACGCCTTGGAAGAAGAAGGGCTAAGCGATGTTGTATGCACTGATGGTAATGAGCTTGGTTGGGCAAGAGTACGTGGGCTCGACCGCTTGTGCGCCCTGCCATCGCGCCATCAGTGAACACTGGAAAAAGACGGCCATGGGGCGCAGCATGAGCCCCGCGGCAGAGCACCTTGGCAAAGTAGCCAGCGTGGTTGTGGTGGGCGCGGAAAAACTCAGGCGCGAGTTTCGCGTCGAGGTCGAGAACGGACTGATGAAGCAGGAGGAAGCCGGCGAGGGCTTTCGCAATGAACATATCGTGCGTTGGGCAATTGGGTCGGGTGTAAACGGCCACAGCTTTGTGGTGGAGCGTGGCGACCATCTCTTTCAGGCGCCGCTTTCCTTTTACTCGCGCGTGGGCCAATGGGGGCTGTCCCCTGGGTATGAGTTTGCGGACTATGGCTTCAACCGGCCGATCGCCGCAGGCTGCATCCACTGCCACAGCGGACACCCGCGCACGGTGGCGAACACAAGCGGAAAGTATGAGTCGCCTGCCTTTGCCGAGTTGGCGATTGGCTGTGAAAGCTGCCATGGGCCGGGACGGAAGCACGTGACGGCGCGCGGGGCCAAAGGCAGCATCGTGAACCCGAAGAAGCTGGAGCGGGAAAGGGCCGACGAGATTTGCATGCGCTGCCACCAGGGTGGCGATGCGCGCGTGCTGATGCCCGGCAAGACTGAGGGAGATTTCCGCCCCGGGCAGGCGCTGGCCGAGACAGTCGCGATCTTCCGGCTACCAAGGCAGAAGGATACAGATCTCTTGGAGCATCACGAATCGATGCGCTTGAGCGAGTGTTACCAGCGGAGCGGGACGATGACCTGCCAGAGTTGTCACAACCCGCATGAAGTGAAGACCGACCACCGGGCGAAATGCTTGAGCTGTCACACCGGCAGTCTGGGCGAAAGGCACCCGGCTCGAGATAGCGATTGCCTGAGCTGCCACATGCCGAAGCGGGAAGTGGGTGTGATTGCCCACTCCGCGCTGACGAACCACCGGATACCGCGGCGGCCTGATGCGAAGGTGGCACTTGAGACCGGCGAAGAACTCGTCGCTATCAACCAACCGCGAAAGCCATGGGGGGCGCTGATCGAGATGCAGGCTTACGGGATCGTGGCCGAGAAGGGTCCGCAATGGATGCGGAAGTTTGAAGAGCGCCTTCTCGAGGCAGCGAAGGAGAAGCCCGAAGAAGCAGTGGTGCTGGCGACGCTGGGAAGACGGTCACTGCGGGAGAAAAACTACCCGCAAGCGATCGGGCAATTACAGCAAGCCCTACAGCGCGGTTGGAAAGTAGCGACCACTTATGAAGACTTGGGCGAAGCGCTAGGACGGGCAGGCCAGGGAGAGCGGGCTATTGCCACCTTGCGCGAAGGGATCGCGGTGGCACCCTTTCATCCGGTCTTGTACAAGTCGCTGGCGTTGCGACTGATCCAGGCGCAGCGGTTTGCGGAAGCAAAGGAGACGCTCACCAAATACGTCGAGCTTTTCCCGGAGGATGATTTCGTCAGGCGACTTCTGAAGCAGGTATCAGGGGGATAGCAGCGCTTCGCGAGCAAGAAGATTCTGCGGAGCGAGTTGCAGCAGACGCTCAAGAATTGTGCGACGCTGCGCGGGTTGGCACTCGGTTAGCAAGAAGTATGCGCGCGGAGAAAGCGGCTCCAGAGAAATCGCTTTTTCCAGTTGTGCGATCGCCGAACCAGTATCGCCAAGGCTGCGTTCCACCACGGCGAGCTTTTCCCGCAACGGGGCATCGTTCGGACGGAGGGCAACAGCGGAGCGCAGGAGCTTGCGCGCGTCCACCTTTTGATCTTTCAGAAAGAGAACCATGCCGAGTGCGGTGAGTACTTCAGGGTCGCGCTCAAGCCGGTTGATGAGACCAGCAAGGCGGCGGTAGCCGCTTTGAATCATTTCCGGAGAGTTATCCCGCTCGCCAATTTCAATCGAGGCAAGGCCAAGCGCCCGCTCCCGCTCCAAGGGAGTGCCCGCGTCTCGCCACACGCGGAGTTGGACTGTCGTGTTGCTAGCCGCTTGCGGGCGCGACTGGATGCGGTGATCGGTGAACGCGGAGTGGCCTCCGTCAGAAGCGGGTCGGCGGGGCATGTGGCACGAAGTACATTCGGCGGGGGCGGCAGGATGGGCCGAAGAGAGCGTGGCGTGGCAAGAGCGGCAGGTGGATGTGATGTTCACTGGCTCGCCGTGCACAGAATGACAAGAGCCGCACCAGAGCTTACCGGAAGATTGACGCGAGCATTCGCTAAGGCTGAGCTGTTCGACATGGCTTACGACCCGGAGATCCTGGCGAGGACGGTCATAGACGATGGTGAGAGCGCCGATACGGGTTTCGCCAGTCAGGTGGCAACGCTCGCACACGACTTCGCGCGCTGCGGTCGTGAGCCGGACGGGATTGGAGATGTTCGCACGCGAGGGCCGTGCGAGGTGAGCGGCCGAGTTGCCATGACACTGGTCGCAAGAGATGGGTTGAGGGTCGGCGGCGTTGCCGTTAGAGTGGCAATCGAGGCATTGTGCCGTCACGCGGCGATCAAAGTCGAGGCGGGGGTGGCGTTCGTAGCCAGGCGCAACGGCCCAGACCTGCTTGTCACGATACAAAGCCGCCGGGGATTGAAAGAGAGTGTTGCCGACACGCACGAGGAAGCCCGCGGCGTGAGACCCCGAGCCGATGCGGTAAGCGATGGGGTATTCGGCGGAGATCTTGCCACGCTCGATGCGGTGCCACAGGCGGCCGTCGCGCGCAAACGACTGCACGATGGAACCAGAGGCGGCATGAACAAAGGACCCAGCGGGCAAAACAGAGGCGGGTGCGATGGCATTACCCATCGGAGTGAGACCAAAGGCCTTGACTTGCGCAGGATGGCAAGATTGGCAAGGGTGGGCCGCAAGGAGCGGGAGAGCGGCGAAGATAAAGCAGGCGCTCCAAATCATGCCATGACAATCATATCTGTTTGTGATAGACACTCAAGCATGCGAAGACGAGAATTCCTTTCCGTGGTGCCCTCAGGCATGGCGATGGCACAGTTTGGCGAGATGGGCCCGCCGGCGAAATACGAGGCAAACTTGGATTCGCTCAAGCGTCACCCGCTGCCGAAATGGTTTGGGGATGCGAAGCTGGGCATCTTCATCCACTGGGGTTTGTATTCCGTGCCGGCTTGGGCGCAGCCGAGCGGGGAGTTGGGCAAGGTCGACTGGTCGAAGTGGTTTTACCAGAATCCCTACGCGGAATGGTATTTGAATTCGATCCGACTCAAGGAGTCTTTGGCCTACGCGCATCATGCGAAGACCTATGGGGCCGACTATGACTACTACCGGTTCGCCGAGACCTTCACTAAGGAGAGCCAACGGTGGAACCCGGAGGAATGGGCCGGGCTGTTCAAGGATGTGGGGGCGCGTTATGTGGTGCTGACGACGAAGCACCACGACGGGTTTACCTTGTGGCCATCGAAGGTGAAGAATCCCGTCAAGGCGGACCTGCCGACGATCGGCAGGGACCTCGTCGGGGAATTGACCGGAGCGGTGCGTAAGGCGGGGATGAAGATGGGGCTCTACTATTCAGGGGGCCTCGACTGGACGTTTGAAGCCCGGCCAGTGCGGACGATGATGGATGTGCGCACCACCGTCGTGCAGACGCAACAGTATGCCGACTATGCCGATGCGCACTGGTATGAGTTGATGGACCGCTATCAGCCGGCCGTGTTGTGGAACGACATCGGCTATCCACGTGCGGGCAAGATCGAGAAAATCTTTGCCGACTTCTACAACCGAGACAAAGAGGGTCTCATCAACAACCGCTTCGGGCGGGACCACTTTGACTTCACGACGCCCGAGTACTCCCGCTACGACACGATCGTCGAGAAGAAATGGGAGTCCTGCCGCGGACTCGGCTTCAGCTTCGGCTACAACCAGATTGAGGGGCCAGAACACGTTTTGGCAAGCGACAAGCTGGTCGAGCTGTTTGTCGACATTGTCAGCAAGAACGGAAACCTGTTGCTCAACATCGGACCAAAACCGGACGGAAGTATCAGTGCGATTCAGCAGGACCGGCTCAAGGCGCTCGGAGGTTGGTTGAAGGTGCACGGGGAAGGCTTGTTTGATTCAAAGCCCTGGATCCGTGCGGCGGCGCGCGAGACGGATGCCGACGTGCGCTTCACGCGCAAAGGCGATGCCGTCTTTGCGTATCTGCTGAAGCAGACAACGGGCAACGAGTTGCGCGTGCCGCGCGTGATGGCCGCGGAGGGCACGAAGGTAACCAAGCTCGGCGAGGCAGGGACGCTCGAGTGGCATCAGGCTGGTCCGGACCTCATCGTGAAGACGCAACACCGGGGATCGCTGGCGGGAGCGCTGAAGATCACCCCGGCACCCTATCAACTAGTCCGGGACTAATCAGCGGGCTTGTCCGCAGCAACAGTCACACTCCGCCGATGATAGAATTTGTGCCCATGAAGCAGAATCGTGGTTTGGCGAGACGACAGTTCCTGGCAACGCTGTCGGCGTTGACCCTCCCCTTTCAGGCACAGGCAGCAAGGCCGAAGAACCGCCCCAACATCGTCGTCATCCTTGCCGATGACTTGGGCTATGGAGATGTGGGTGCGTACAACTCTGATTCGCGGATCCCAACCCCGAACATGGATCGGCTGGCCCGCGAAGGCGTGCGCTTCGTCGACGCCCACACACCCTGTGGCGTCTGCTCGCCGACACGCTTTGGCCTGTTGACCGGTTGTTATCCCTGGCGCACGGAGCTGAAGTCGCAGGTGCTTTGGCCTTGGGACAAACCTCTCATCGACGAAAAGCGTTTGACGATGGGCAAAATGTTGCAGAGCATGGGCTACGCAACTGCGGCATTCGGCAAGTGGCACCTCGGTTGGGATTGGGCGACCACCGACGGATCGAAGGTGAATGATCAGGTGCGCATCGGCGATCCTCAGCGCGAAATCCGCAACGCCTTCGCCCCAAAGGTGCAGTTCGACAAGCCCATTAAGTCGGGCCCAACCAGCCGCGGCTTCGATCATTACTTTGGTGTCGATCTACCGAACTTCCCGCCCTACACCTTCATCGAAAACAACCGCCTCACGATACAGCCCACCGAACAGAAGCCGGATTCAATGTTCGGTTGGCCGGGCGCAATGAAGCCGGGTTGGCGCCTCGAGCAAGTCTTGCCGGAGATCACAAATCGTGCGGTGGGCTGGGTCACAGAACACGCCAACCAGGACAAGCCATACTTCCTCTACTTCCCTTTGACCGCGCCCCACACCCCGATCGCACCAGAGAAAGAATTCGAAGGCAAGAGCCGAGCCGGCAAGTATGGCGATTTTGTGGTTCAAACAGACTCCTGTATCGGTCAGGTGATGGACGCCATCCGCAAGTCGCGAACCGCCAACGACACGATTGTCATTTTCACAAGCGACAACGGTCCGGAAAATCTCACCTACCCCCTGAACCCAGAATTTGGACACTCGAGCCAAGGCCCTCTGCGTGGAGCAAAGCGGATGCTTTGGGAAGGCGGTCATCGCGTACCCTTCATGGCCTGGGCACCGGGCCGCATCAAACCAGGCCGCGTCGAAAAAGAAGTAATCTGCCTGACAGACATGATGGCAACGGTAGCTTCCATCACAGGCTATAAGCTGCCCCAGGAGGCGGCCGAAGACAGTTACGACGTCAGTGCGGCGCTCTTCGGGGCCAAGCGCCAGCGGCCCATTCGAGAAGCCACCGTGCATCACAGCATGAATAACGAATACGGGTTGCGCCAGGGCGATTGGGTCCTGATTGAGTCTCCAAAATCCGCGCATGGTGCGGCCGAGCCCGCATGGTTTCGTGAGAAATACGGCGTGAAGCAGCACGACCAGCCCGGCGAACTATTCCACCTGGCTGAGGATCTGCGCGAGACGACGAATCTCTACTCCCAATATCCCGACCGCGTAAAAGCGATGAGCGCGCTTCTGAAGAAGTACCAGGATGAGGGCCGCAGCGTGCCCCCGCGCCGCTGAACACAGCAACTTGCGGCAATCACGTTCCCCGCTACCGATTCTTTGCCACACAAGCAAGCTTCGGATTCAGAACGACGTAGTTTTTCGAATTGGAAAAGTAAACAACCCGAAATAGGCTCACCGGCAGGAGTCCTGCTTCCTCACGCGACGACTGGGGAACCACAGCAGCCTTGGATACCCGATACTTTTCGCCCGCGATCTTCAACCGATGATCTTCGAGTACAACAGCTGAAGACTCTCCAGAGTGGGTGAAGAATTGGGATCCATTGCCACTGCCAATGATCGGCGCGGCCTTGTGGAAGAGCACCAGGGTATCGGAGCCGGAATCCAGAACCAGGCTGCCTTCACTGGAAGCAATTGCCGGCACGCCGTGGACCCTCGTGAAGTCTAGTCGGCTCCCACCCTCAAGCGAAGCCGGGCCGAAAACCAGCCGACGACCTGCATAGTCGAGCAGATAGTCGAATCGCGACAGGAACGCCTGTCCAAGCACACCTTGAATGTCCGCAGACACCCGACGCATCTCTTTCAGGTCGCTAAAAAGAAACTCCTGGTCAGAGGCCGTTGCCGATCCCAGGGATACTCCCGGCAGTCGAGCTCCGGGCACCTGGGTCACTCCCCCGGCGGTGACCATTTCCACCTGAAAGGTCGCGGCCAAGCCGAGTCTGCGGGCGAGAGCCGCATCCAGCTGATTGCTCTCGGCGCCGGTATCGAGAAGGAATCGAAAAGGACCTTTTCCCTCGAGATAGACACTATCGACAACCGGCAACCCGCGTCTCAGATCAATCGCGATGGAATCGCCAGAAACTCGACTTTGCTGTGCTTGGGCGGCGAGCGAAAGGCCACAGATCCAGATGGAACTCAGCACACTGAAAGTTGTCATGAGGCCACAGTGCGCCTCAAAGGCCCGACAAGTCGTGATGGAGCTCGGATGTTATGCCTAAGAACAGTGATGGAAGTGTGATGGAGTTACCGGGCTCCGTGTATCACTTTGGCCCATTCACGTTAGATCCATCGAATGTTAGACTTACGGCGGGTGGCATAGCCCGCCCATTGGAGCCAAGGTCCTTCCGCCTGTTGCAGTTTTTGATCGAAAACAGGCAGCGCGCAGTCTCCAAAGAAGAGATTTTGACGGTCGTTTGGGACGGAGTCGCGGTTTCAGACAACGCGTTGACCCGGGCCATCGCTCAGGTCCGCAAAGCGCTTGAGGATGACCCCAAAGACGCGAAGTACATTGAGACCATCCCAACCGTCGGGTATCGATTTCTGGCCACGGTTGAGGAGCAAACAGTTTCTGCCTTGCCAGCTCCGGTCGATTCCGCGCCAGTTAGCCCCTCCGCTTTCCCAAAGCTGAGTAGGGCTATTGCCACGGCTGCCATTGCCGTCATCGCCGGGCTGGCGGGGGCACTCTGGCTAACTACAAACGCGTCGAACAAGCCAGCTCCAAACGTTGCGGTCCCGTTCACCACGTATCCGGGCAATGAGGCCTATCCGACGTTTTCTCCAGACGGCAACCAGGTGGCTTTTACTTGGAATGGAGATCACGAGGAAAACTACGATATCTACGTAAAGTCGATCGGATCCGAGACTCCGCTTCGGATCACCACCGCGCGGGAGATGGATGCTCGGCCGCAGTGGTCGCCAGACGGGCGATACATCGCTTTCCAGCGCCAGTTACTGGGAGGCAGAACCGCACTGATGCTGATCCCGCCCCTCGGCGGTGCCGAGCGAAAGCTCGCGGAATTCACCAATGTCGCCGCTCAAGCCGTCGGAATGTTCTCGCACGGCGCAATCGTCGCTAGTGGGTTCTCCTGGTCGCGCGATGGGAAATGGATTGCGATATCCGGAGACTTCATCGGCGACGGATTGGATCGCATCAATCTGGTCTCCACTGAAACAGGAGAGTCGCGGCCCCTCACTCAGCCTCCTTCAAAAGATCTGGCCGACCGCGAGCCATTTTTCTCACCCATCGCGAACGAACTGGTTTTTGATCGGTCTCCTGTTTTTTCGGCGGCGACGCTGTACCGCCTTTCGCTAGACGACAACTTCCTCCCCAAAGGCGAGCCAACACTACTCTACTCAAGCCAGTTTCGATTGTTTGCGCCTTCGTGGATGAGCGGCGGCAATGAGCTCGTTGTTGTCTCGGGTTTATTCGGCTCCGGTCCCGGCGGAAAAGTCTACCGGATGCCTGCGCTTGGCGCAAGTTCGCTTACGAGGATGGAATCATTGGGTTCGGCGGTAAATTCTTTTGCCGTATCGAAGGACAATCGAAGGGCCGTGTATGGAGCAGGCACGAGAAATTCCAACATCTGGCGAGTAGAATTGGTCAGTGCGCGAGGCGAGGATTCAACTGCTTCCGGGGCAGCAAAATTCGTTGTCTCCACGCAGCGGGAAGTTCATCCGCACTATTCCACGGATGGCCGCAGAATCGCCTTCTACTCAACTCGCTCTGGCGCAACTCAAATCTGGGTTTGTGAAGCGGATGGCTCCAAACCTGCAATGATCACGAACTTCCCGAATGGGGTCGTCGGCTCACCTCGTTGGTCTACGGATGGACGCACGCTGGTCTTTGACGCGAATGTCACAGGGCACTTTCAAATCTATACGGTCAGTGTTGAAGGAGGAAAAGTCCGTCAGTTGACGAATGGACCAAGGCCAAGCTATGCGGGCAGTTACTCTCGTGACGGCAAGTGGACCTACTACGCTATGACTGAAGACAAAGCTGGTGCGCAAGTTTGGAAGATACCTTCCGAGGGCGGCGCGCCAGTGCGTGTGACGAAAAATGGCGGCTCCGCTCCCCAAGAGTCACTCGATGGCAAGACACTGTATTTCGTGAAGCAGTCCGGCGTCGGTTCGCTTTGGAAGATGCCAGTTGGCGGCGGTGAGGAGAAGCAGATCGCTAATTCGATTTTTCGCTCGAATTATGCCATCACGAGCAAAGGCGCTTACTTGATGAGCGGACCAGCGATCGACTTGCTGAACCCCGAAACCGGCCAGCGAAAAACGCTCTTCAAGACAAAGAATCCCGACCTCGGCCTCGCTGTATCGCCGGACGAGCGCTACCTCCTGTGGTACCAAGTCGACACCATCGGCAGCGACCTGATGCTGATAGAAAACTTCCGCTAAGAATTGCCTCGCAACACAACCTCGATCAATCGTTGCGAAGCGCCTCGGTCGGCGATAGGCGCATTCCCCGTCGTGCGGGTCCATAGCTGGCCACCAGTGCGGTGCCGATGAGAACCAGAGCGGTGAGTACGAAGCTACCGACGTCGCGCGGGGGAACTCCCGAGAGGAATATCGAGAGTAAAGGCGTAACGAGCGCTGCGAGAATCAAACCGATCACCAGCCCCAGTCCAGTAATAGCCAGACCGTCACGGATCAGCAATCGCATCACAGAGAGCGGCTCTGCGCCGAGTGCGATGCGGAGGCCGATTTCAGGCACGCGTTGCGCCACCGTGAAAGATACAACTCCGTAAATCCCTGCGATGGTGAGTGCCCAGCCGACCAACCCCAGCGCGCCCAGTAAAGCAGCGGCGGCGCGAGGCGGAAATAGCGCGACAGCCATCACACTACTCAGCGGCCGAGATCGCGTGGTCACACGTGTGTCGGTTAGGTTCAGCGCGTCCGGTAGCGACCGGGCCAGCGCTGTGGCGTCGCCTTCTGTACGGACATGGATCTTGATATTACCGGCATCGGCTCCGTAGACCCAATACACTTGCGGCTGCGTCTCTTCGCCAAGAGTCAGATAGCGGCTGTCAGCCACCACCGCGACAATCTCGCCCCAAGGCTGCTGAGTTTCGCTCGCCCGCCGAACCCATTTTCCAATTGCACTTTGTTTCGGGAAGACGCGGCGCGCGAAAGTTTAGTGCACGATTGCGACGCGAGAAGTATTCTGTCGGTCATCTTCGTTGAAGTCGCGGCTATCCCGAAGCGCGATACCCATCGTGCGGAAATACTCCGGCAGCACCCAGTTGGTGTTGACCTTGAATTTCTGCTCTTTGTCGCCACGATTCACTTGCACACCGGTGACGATGGAATCCATGCTGAGGGGAACGACGTTAGCGCCCGACACCGCAGTGACGCCCGGCAGTTCTCTTAGCCTGCCTACCGCGGCTCGATAGTAGGCTGCCACTTCAGCCTCCTTCAATTGCCCACTGCGCGTATCCGCTTCGACGATCGCCACGCGGTCCAGGTCAAAGCCAGGATCTATGTTTGAGGAGTAGGAAAGGCTTCGCAAGAAAAGTGTTGTGGAGACCAAAAGCACTGTAGAGATCGTGACCTGTGCAGTAATCAATATTCCCCGCAACGACCAGTGGCGGAAGCCATGGGCACGTGGTGCCGCGCTGACACCGCCTGTAACCGACACCCGCCATGCCTGCAACACGGGCGCGAATCCCGTAACCACTGTGGCGATCCCAACAAGCAACGCCAGGTAGGCGAACAGGTTCAGGTCAATTGGAACATCCACTTCGAACGGCACTGGAAAGGGCATCGGCATCGATACCAAAGCCCGAGAGATCCAGATGCTGAGCAACGCTCCGGTTGAAATACCTGCCAGTACCAGCAACAGGCTTTCGGTTAACAGCAGTCTGGCCAGGCGCATCTTTCCACAACCCAGGCCAATCCGAATTGCGATCTCGCGTTGACGGGCCATGCCCCGCGCTACCAGCAGCCCTGCCACATTGATACACGCGACGATAGCGAGTGGCAGGACGAAGAGAATCAGGGCCGATGCGAACAGCACCAGCACTTTCAGCATCGATTCGTCGGTGTTCCAGAGTAGGCCAAAGCGGTGAACAGAAAATGTCTGTACGCGTGCGAGCCCTTCGTTTTCCTGCGGTTTGGCCGCCTCAAGGTCTTTTGCTTTGACCAGCACGCGTGATCGCAATTCGGCCACTGTCTGTCCCGGCCCCAGCATCGCGAGCATCTCATAGCGGTTCGTTGCGTTGCGTAGGGGTGTACCTGCTGGCAAGTATATGGAAGGCGCGATTCCCAGTCCCCAAATGGAACGAAACTCAGGCGGCAGCACGGCGACGATCGTATAGGGGCGGCCGGTAAGGATCAGCTTGCGGCCAATCACATTCGCGTCTGCATCGAGTTGCCTTTGCCAGAAAAGATGTGTGACAACGATGCTGTCGGGAGACTGCTTCACGCTCTCTGGATCAAATAGGCGGCCTCGGCCAGCCTCAACTGACAGCATGGAAAAGTAGTGAGGGCTAACGGCCTGTCCGCGAACCACCAACGGCTGGCCGTTCTGATACAACATCAGCTCTTCCATGTTGTATCCAGCACACGTGACACCCTCTGTTTCCTCGCAGATCGCTTTCAGGTTTTCATAAGGGATGCGATTCCCATTGCCAACCCATAGCTTCAGCAGTTCGCCCGGGCGGCCGACTGAGATGGGCTGCAGCAGAACGGCGTTCACAACGCTGAAAATAGCCGTGCCAAATCCAGTGCTCAGGCCCAACGAAAGGCATCCTACGGCCAACATGGCTTTACTGCGGCAGAGTCCGCGCCAAGCGTAGAGCATGTCCTGCAACAGTCCTTCGAGCGCTCCAGGAATCCAGATCTCTCTCGCAGCCTCTCTGGCAAGCGTGATGTTTCCAAGGCGGCGGCTAGCGGCGTCGCGGGCGATGGCGGGTTCCTGTCCGTCCTCACGATGCTCCTGCTCGGCCTGCGAGCGATGGAACTCCAGTTCTTCGGCGAGTTCCTGCTCCAGTCGATCGCGATGGAACCAATACTTTAGTCTTCGCAGTAGGCGCATCTCTGATGTCCTTTCAAGCGGTTCGTAAGACGCTCTGAATGGCGTTCACTACATGGTCGAAGTCACGAGTCTGGTTGGCCAGATGCTTGCGGCCAGCACGCGTCAGCGTGTAGTAGCGGGCGCGCCGGTTGTTCTCTGAGGCACCCCATTCGTCGGTAACCCAGCCATTGAGAAGCAGCCGCTGCAGGGCCGTATAGAGAGAGCTTTCCCCCAACTCGAGCACGTCATTGGAGGAGGTTCGAATGAATTGTGTGATCGAATACCCGTGGCGCTTGCCACCAGCTAGTGACTTAAGGATGAGCAAGTCAACTGTGCCGCTCAGGAGTTCCGGGGATTCTTTGTCTCTTGTTCCCATCGTTATATGAGGGGAGAGTAACGAAAGATCTAACGCATGTCAAGACCCATCGCGTTACGATGGGAAACCAGACTTGAAACAGCTGGGATAAGAAGGTCAACGCTGCTGACCAAGAGCTTTTATCGAGCTTTGATTCCCACAACCAGGTCAACGAACTCACCGCGAGTCAGCGGGCGCTCGGGAATCCGCTTGCGTTCCTCGGCTGTGAGCCGCTTTATCCAGCGACTGCGCAGTTCTGCATCCAAAGCCAGATCGGGCCGAAAAGAATGATGAGCGAACGGCCACGCATACTGCAACCCGTACCGCTTCTCAAGTACTCCGAAAGCCTCGGGATGAACGGCAGCAATATCATGCAGAAAGCCGCGCAGCCCCAACTGCTGAATGGCAAGAAAGCGAGGCGAGCCAGGCGCAATGTCAGACGTATAAACTACCGCAGCGCGGTCTCGCCACAACAGCTTCTGGATCTCGGCAACGGGCACTTTCGCAACCGAAACATTCTGAGTCACCGCCAAGTGGGCCGCGTGTCCCGCCGCATGTCCCAAGGCTGACCAAGTCGGTTCCAACCGCAGTGCAGAAAAGCCGATATGGGATGCCGATAACGCCACCGGCACCAGCAGGTTGCTGATGCGCTTCGGCACAATCACTCCGTAGGGCACCTGGAACGGCGCGGTGAAATGATTGAAGTCGCCGTCAGTGATCCCAGGATGCATCGCTCCCGCCTTGCCGTGGCCGTGAGAGTTCAGCGCATAGTCGCCCACAGCGATCGCGTCTGGATGCAATGGCGCGCGCACACCCACTTGCGGCTGCGTGTCGTGCTCAGTAAACGTGTACTCCCCCTCAACGCGCCTTGCCTCCCGCACATAAATGCTGGTAGGGAAGTGACCATTCTCAACGTATTCATCCTTCGCAAATCCCCACTGGCTCGCTTCGCTTCGGATTGCTTCCGGTAAGGCTTCATCGTTCTGTAAGAACCACAGCAAACCAAGCGCGTAACTCTTGTGACGGTCATAGATCACCTGCCGTTCAGCGAGGGATCCTTCTGGCCATCCATTCGTCTCACCAGGCAAAGACAATCGCAACGGAGTGCCCTTGATGTCGTTGATATCTGCTTTGCCATTCGGCAATTTCTGAATCCGCAGCACGCCGTCATGGTTCTCAGTGAAAGCCTTCTTCAGCATCCCGCCGTGAAAGTGAGGAATCGCGGCCGCGTACTCCTCGCGCCGATAATCGGCAGGCTTCGTCACTGGGACTCGTAGCGCAGGATCCATCGTCATGAGAATTCGGAAGTTGTAACACTGCACGAGCTTGTCGCCTTCACCAGTTGATCCAGGCAGAATCACACCATTCTTTACAAAGAGCTTGCCCGCAAAGCGCTCGCCATACTGCTTGGAAGACTCACGGCCTACACGATACGGCGCTCCTGCCGCAGCCGCTAAGTCTCCTTCGTACGACGCATCCACAACAGCGCGCACTTCCACCCGCTCTGCATTTCCTCCACGTAGGGCCACGATCCGGCGTAATCCTCCGGGCTCGTTGACAGACTCAACACGATCCAGCCGCCAACCCGTTCGCACCTGAAGATTCTTCTCGGCCGACAGCATCCGCTGCAGGATCATCAACGATACCTTCGGCTCCGCAAGGGCACCGAAGAAGCAGTCCTTCACTTGCACCGAGTCTTTGCCGTAAGTCTTGGTGTAGTGATCCAGCACGGCGTCCATGTATTCGCGGAAGAAGCCGGTCAACGCCTCCTGTGTCCGGAAGTCTGTATAAGAAAGTCCACCGGTGAGGAGCCCACCAACTCGTGGCGATGCCTCAAGCAGAATCGTGGAGTGTCCAGCACGAGCTGCAGTGATCGCTGCTGCGATCCCTGCAGGCGTAGCTCCGTAGACTGCGATAACGGCAGCATGGGCAGTTGACGCCAGAAATAACAACACCAGGAGAAAGTTCGACATCGCTTGCTCCCAGTTCTATCACCAAGTTGTGCCAGGATTCGACGGCGGGCTTGCGATCAATAGTCTTGCAAAGCCCACCATGGCGGAATGACCGCCCACTCGACGCAACCGCTACAGCAAAGGATGCGTCCGCTCACCCCGCTCATATACGACGTGCGCGCGTCCTACCAGCAACGGATCGAGTGGTCCGATCATTTCCACACTTCGGTTCGCATAGGGTAATTTGTGCAACACATAACGCATTGCATTCAACCTGGCGCGCTTCTTACAGTCAGACTTGATGACCGTCCACGGCGCATCCGCCGTGTCCGTATAGAAGAACATCGCCTCTTTCGCCTTCGTATACTCTTCCCATTTGTCGAGTGATGCCAAATCGACCGGCGACAGCTTCCACTGCTTCAGCGGATGCACCTTTCGTTCCTTAAATCGGCGCCGCTGTTCTTCGCGGCTCACAGAAAACCAGAACTTGATCAGATGAATTCCACTGCGCACTAAATTCCGTTCGAACTCTGGCACCTGGCGCATGAATTCGGCGTACTCATCCGATGTACAGAATCCCATCACGTTTTCAACGCCGGCCCGGTTATACCAGGAGCGGTCAAACATCACGATCTCGCCTGCCGTCGGCAGATGTTCGACGTAGCGTTGAAAATACCATTGCCCACGCTCTTCGACCGTCGGCTTCTCAAGCGCCACCACGCGCGCACCGCGAGGATTGAGATGCTCCATGAAGCGCTTGATCGCGCCTCCCTTGCCAGCTGCGTCTCGGCCTTCGAAGAGTAAAATCACGCGCTGACCTTCGGCTTTCACCCAGGCTTGCAGCTTCAGCAATTCCACCTGCAAACCGTACTTCTGGCGCTCATACGACTTGCGGGTCATCAGGTTCCGGTATGGATAGACGCCATCGCGCTAGTTCTCAACTAATTCCAGATCCTGATTCGGCGGTGCCGGATCCACAAGCCGACGGTGTTCTTTCAACCGCTTCCGCATCACTTCCAGATCGTCGGGCGAAGTGCCTTTAAGGATTGCATTCACCTGATCGATCAGGCCATCATGCACCTCCGCTTCGTGCGTTTCGGCGGATCCCTTCACAAGCACATCATTGAGCGCGTTTGCTCTTGTCTCTAGTGCTCCGGCTGCCGATTCCGATGAAGCAAATTTCTCGATCGTCTTCGGTGTGCGTGCGGGAGCTGTGTCGCCTGAATGGGCGGCGCGACTGCGAGGCGAGGGAGACTTATCAGCGCCTTTGAACTCTTCAATGGCCATAACAAGAAATCCTCCGCTTTCATCTTAGCTCCGCGGAAAAGCAGCGGCTGCATCATCTGAAGCAATCCTGCAATGACGCTTCTTGTAAGCGCAACCCTATGGCCACCGATTCCTCGTGGCCGCAATTTGAAAAGAACTCCTCGTCAGGAGTAGCCGTAGCACTCATTTAGACTTTCGTTCCATCGAGTTTGGGGTCGTTGGTATATCGGTATCGAGTGATGACTTGATTGCCTCCCTCAAAGAACAACGACACAATGAACCAGAACAGGCTGAAGTGGACATCCTCAGAGAAGAACACCAAAACCAGGTAAAAAATGTTGCCAACTGTAGCCTCCGTTTCGCCCCTTTCCTCCCACACACCTACCAAAAGTAAAACCGGCTCCCTCTTGACGAGGAAGCCGGTTCATGTGACGATCTGACAATCCAGGATTAGAACATGTACCGCAGCGCGAACTGCACGTTACGCGCTGAGCCGGGAAGCGTGGCACCGATACGGCCGAAGTTACCCGAACCCTGCACGTTGCCGATCGAACTCACCGCGAAGCGGGGCGTGTTCGACATGTTCAACCATTCGCTGCGAATCTGGATCCGGTGCCGCTCGTTGAAGCGGAAGTCCTTGAACACCGAGAAATCCAGGTTTCTGATGCCGGGGCCAAAGCCGGTCTGCGGGCCCATGTTACCTCCAGTGCCCACCGCCGGATCGCCATAGGCAGTCACGTCGAACCATTGATCCGGCGTACGGCCGCCCGAGGGAGCCTGCATATTCTGCTTTCCGGGTACCGCATCCGGCCGGCAAGCGTTAAACGCCGCGCGGCAGTTCTGCGAACGCATCGTAAACGGCTGACCCGTGGAGAACGTCAGAATGCCGTTCACCTGCCAGCCGCCGACCAGCATGTCCACGCCGCGGCTCACGTTCGTGCCAAACTTCTTGCCCTTGCCGAACGGAAGGTCGTAATTGAAGTTCGTCACAGAGCGTTGCCGGACGTCCCAGGCGGCGTTCGAGTTTTCGCAACGGAAGCCGCAGTTGATGTCATACAGACCGAAGCCCGACGAGCCGGAAAGAGTGGTTCCGGTGTTGGCGAACGTATGGCCCCAGGTATAGGACGAAACGAACGCCATTCCGTTGGAGTAGCGTTTCTCAAGCTTCGCGGCAAACGCGTTGTAATCCGAGGTGCCGAAGGTTGAGGTCAGTGAGAAGCCGCCGCGAAGGAACGGATAGAGGCGGCGGGAGTTCACGTCCGCGCTCGCATTCGTATCGTTGCGCGGCGTGTTGGGATCCCAGTTGATCAACTGACGGGCGCCGTGCGAGCCGATGTAGCTGAGTTCGAGTGCCATGCCCCCGGCCATCTCGCGCTGGACACTGACGTTCCACTTCGAAACCATCGGGTTTCGGAAGTTCGTCGATACACCGCGGAAGCTGATGTTTGCCGGCAGGTTGAACGTGTTCAACGGGAATCCGTCAGAGAAGCGCTGCAGAAAGGGATGCCCCATCTGGAAGGCGCTATCGAGGTTCAGATCCATGATGTTGTTGAACGGCACGCTCAACCCGCGGTTGGGGCTGCCGCCCTGATTCTCCTCGCCACCGTAGAAGATGCCATAGCCGCCGCGTAGCACGGTCTTATTCAGCAACTGGTAGGCGAAGCCAATCCTCGGACCCCAGTTCGTCTTGTCCCAGGGGATTAGGTAACGGTCCACACCGCCACGGTTGACTTTGATCGTGGGGAAAGCCTGAGCGAAGTTCGACGGCAATGCGTCGTCTTGGTTCTTACCGGCCGGGATAAACAGTGTCGCCGATTCGGGAACGTAGTTGGCTTGCCGTGCGAAACGCTCGCGGATCGGGGAGACGATCTCATAACGCACGCCGAGGTTCAGCGTCAGCTTGTTCGACACCCTCCAGTCATCCTGGAAGAACCCGGCGTAGCTGATGCGCTCGGACGAGATGAAGTTTGTCGTGGTCAGACGGGAGTTACCCGGATAGCCCAGCAGGAACGAAGCCGATCCGTCGCCCGTCTGTCCGGGGTTCACCTCGCTAGCCGTGCGGTTTTGCGGGAACTGGAAATTACCGCGCGATGCCGGAACCTGGAAGAACGGGAACTTCACTTGACGGCTTTCATAGCCGGCCTTGAATGCATGGCGGCCCTTGTTGATTGAGACGTTCTGAATGAAGTTCAGCACGTTGTTGTATTCGCGCGTCGGCAACCAGTTGGAACCACCGAACGCGGAGTAGCCGCCCATGTCGAGCTGAGGCAGACCACCGTTGCGTGCCGCCGAACCCGTGGGGTTGATCCCGCGAATGCCGAATGCCGCATATTGGTCGACAGTCGAGTTCGCCTGGTACCGCTGCGTCACCAGGCGGGAAAACGCCAAACGGGTTTCGGTCAGGATCGTCGAACTCCATACGCGCGTGTACGAGAGCATCGCGTTTCGGCCCAGATTCTGCTCTTCGGCTCCATTAAAGCCGGCCGCATCGAGCGCCCCCGGCAACGGTGAGGTGATGGCCTTGTCTTCGTTCGACCAGCTCAAGCTGCCAAAAATCGAGTCTTTGTCACTAATCTTGTGGTCAATGCGAACATCGAATTGATCATTGTCCTGCCTGGCTGGCGCAGTTGGCAGGTAGTTCTGGCCCGGCAGGCGGTCCGTCAGGTTCTGATTCGGTGCTGGGAAAAGATCCATCAGCTTCTTCGCCGCTGGATCAAAGCGCGCTGCGGGAATGATGTTGCCAGGGAAGATATCGCGAACGATCGCGGTACCCACAGTACGCTGCGTCAACATATCGTAGATGCCGCCTTGGACCGCCGTTTGGCCATTCGCAGCCGTGTAGGTCGTGCCACTCAGCAAGCTCGAATAGTCGCCATTGCGGAAAGCCGCTTTCGGAATCGTGATCGGGTTCGTGATGCCACCCAATCCAGGGATGATTCCCGACAGCGACCGAACCCGCGTTCCCTGATAATCGGCGAACCAGAACGTCCGGTTCTTGATCAGAGGACCGCCAATCGCCGCTCCGAACTGGTTCTGCCGCACATAGGGACGAGCCGCGCGTGCACGATTCCGCTCCCAGGTGTTGGCATTAAACTTGTCGTTCTGCAGGAACTCGAAAACCGTGCCGTGCAGCTGGTTTGTGCCCGACTTGATCGAGACGTTCACCACGCCGCCGGCGGCACGGCCATACTCGGCGTTGTAGCCGTTCGTGATTACCTTCATCTCGCCGATCGCTTCTACCGAAGGTCCGATGACATAAGCGGTCTGGTTGATGAAGTCGATCACATTGACGTTGTTGTCGACGCCGTTTAGCAAGAAGTTGTTCTGACCGTTGGAGCGAACGCCGTTAGCGGAGAACCCGCCGCCAGCCGCATCGCGGGCGCCTTGCTCGGCCGGCACAACGCCAGGAGCGAGCGGTGCGAGAAAGGTGAACTTGCGCTGGCCGCCCAGAGGCAGTTCGCTCACCACCCTTGCTTGCATCGTGTTACCGAGCACCGGGCTTTCTGTCTGCAACAGCGGAGCTTCTGCCGTGATGTCCACCGATTGCGAGATGTCGCCAACCGCAAGAGTTATGTTGACACCGACGCGATCACCCGCCGTCAGCGGTATTCCCTTACGCACCGTCTTCTTGAAGCCCACCGCTTCCACTTCAATCGCGTAAATGCCCGGCTTCAAGGCCGTGCGGACAAAGTTGCCGGTGTCGTCCGTTCGGGTTTCCGAACGCACGCCCGTTGCTTCTTCAATCAAGGCGATTTTCGCGCTGCCGACCACGGCACCGCTTGAATCAGTGATTGTTCCTGTCAGCGTGCCTAAGTCACGCTGCGCGAATATCGAGGTGGCTAATAGCACCACTACGCTTGACAACCGAGTCAGGAATCTCATTTTCACAACCTCCAGTCAGACCAATGACAAATGTCGGCCAGCCTAGCCAATGTCATAGGATATTATCGAAAGCTTCGGACAGTGTCAATCAACCCTCTGGGAGTCTTAATCATCTGTCTCGGCCTGGTGGCGCTTCAGGCAGGCCCACAGGGCTTCTCCGACTTGGCGTCGTCGTGGGGCTTCACCCGGAGCGTCCGGTATGGATCCACGGAGTCGACACGCTATCTGGTGGAGACCACGGGTACCGGCGCGGCGATCTTCGATTTCAACGGCGACGGGCGCAATGACGTTCTGATCCTGAATGGCCCCGGTGAAATCCCCCTGCTCTACCAGAACGAAGGCGAGGGGTCGTTTCGCGAAATAGCGAAAGAGGCCGGGCTCCCGGCGATTGGGTGGGCGCAATCCGTCTGCACGGGCGACATCGACAACGATGGCGACGAGGACCTGTTTTTGACCGCCTATGGCGTCAACCGTCTGCTCCGGAACACTAGCGGCCGCTTTTCGGACATCACAGCCAACGTCGGCCTTCCGGCCGGAGGAACGCGATGGGGGGCTGGCTGCGCGATGCTCGACTTCGATCACGACGGGCGGCTGGATCTCTTCGCTGCCAACTATGTCGATATTACGCTTGAGAAATCACCAGCCCCTGGCTCGATGCCCGAATGCAAATGGAAGGGCCTCGATGTCGCTTGTGGGCCAAGGGGCCTGCCGGCGGCACGCAACGTGCTATACCGCCAGACGCCCGACGGCCGCTTTGAAGACGTCTCGGCGCGCGCGGGCATTCTCAAACCGGGTGGACGCTACGGGCTCGGCGTGGCGGTCGCGGATTTCGATAACGATGGCTGGCCGGACATTTATGTCGCCTGCGATCAGACTCCCAGTCTGCTCTACCATAACCTAAAGAACGGCACCTTTCAGGAACGCGCCGCCGAAGCAGGTGTGGCGTACGACAATGACGGCCGCGTCCAGGCCGGTATGGGTGTAGCTGTCGCTGACTTTGACGGCAATGGCTTCCTCGATATCGCCAAGACGAATTTTTCCGGGGACCTGCCCTCGCTCTACGTGAATGAGGATGGCTCGTTCTTTCATGACAGCGCCGAACTGGCGGGGCTGGGCAAGTACAAGCTGCTCGGCTGGGGGGTGGCGTTCTTTGACTACGACGCTGATAGCTGGCCCGACCTACTCATCGTGAATGGCCACGTCTATCCCGAAGTGGATCGCGCCAAGGCTGGCGAAACTCACCGTCAACCCTCATTGCTATTTCGCAACGGCGGCAAGGGAAAGTTCATCGATCAGAGTGCCGACCCCGTGCTGGCGATTCTGCGCGCCTCCCGCGGACTCGCGTTGGGCGACCTGGACGGAGATGGGCGGCCCGAGGCGGTGATCGTGAATCTAAATGCGCCTCCCACGGTGCTACGCGCACCCGCGACGGCAGGCAACTGGCTGCGCGTCGAATTACGCGGAACGAAATCGAACCGCTCGGCCATTGGTGCCCGGGTCACAGTCGAGGCCGCCGGGAGACGCCAGATTGCGGAGCGATCGAGCGGCGGAAGCTATTATTCACAGCACGAGGGAGCCTTGTATTTTGGACTCGGAACCGCCAGGAAAGTCGACCGCGTCATCGTCCGCTGGCCGAACGGCGGCATCCAAACACTGACCGGCGTCGCCGTTAACGAGACCCTCCGCGTGGAAGAGACGGCGCGTTAGCCACTCGTACCTCACGATTCACGCCCGCTACCGGAATCGTGTCCACCTGGCCGTCCGGCCAGCGAACTTCGAGGCGCTCCACCTTCGTCGCTTTTCCCAACCCGAAGTGAAGACGGGTGTCATGCTGGCTCAAATAGCTGCCGCCCGCGCGAACCTCATCCACCCGCATGATTCCCCCCGCGGTCACGCGCACGCGTGCCCCAATCGGCGCCACCACCCGTAGCCAATTGCCCGCGGCTTTGTTCTTCCAAATGGATGGCGCTTCGTTCTGATGATTCACCACCACCTCAAGCGAGCCATCGTTATCGAAGTCCGCAACCGCCAACCCGCGCGAGGAGTGTGGCAACTCCGGCGCCTCCGCAGCCCGGAAACGACCGCTCTCATTGCGGTACGCCAGCGCCCGCTGCCGGTACGCGCCGGATTCCGGAAAAACATGGCCATTCACTTGAATCAAATCGAGCCAGCCATCATTGTCAAAGTCGAGAAGCGCGGTACCCCATCCGACATAACGGGTTTGGAGGCCGAGTCGCGCTGCCGCCGTCGATTCCTCATAAGCACCGTCACCGCGGTTGCGGTACAGCGTCACTCGCTCATCCGAGAAGTTCGTGCGAAAGATATCAATGTGGCCATCGCGATCGTAGTCGCCCGCCGTGACCCCCATGCCGGAAAGCGCTCGGCCGTTCTCGTCGAGCGCCACACCACGCAGCAAACCTTCTTCGGAGAAAGTGCCGTCGCGGCGGTTCAGGTAGAGCAGGCTGGGCGTTTGGTCACACGCCACATAGATATCCGGCCACCCGTCGTTGTCGGCGTCGGTGACGATCGGTGTCAGTGCGTAGTTCTGGTCGGGCTCCGCGATGCGCGAAGCTGCCGAGACGTCGGTAAAGCGGCCCTTGCCGTCGTTGCGGTACAGCGCGTTGCGCGCAAAGGGCAGGCCGCGCGGCCCACAATTCACGGGCAGACCGCGATAAAAGCAGTAAGGATTCGCGCCCGGGGGCGGCGTGGTGGCGAAATCAAACTCAAGATAATTGGCGATGAAGAGGTCGAGGTCGCCGTCACGGTCATAGTCGAGCAGGGCGCACCCCGAGTTGTAACGTGTCCCCTTTTGCGGCAGGCGTTGTTCTCGAAAAGAACGTCCGCGCTGATTGAAGTAAATCGAGGGCTCGCCCCAGTAGGTGACAATCAGGTCGGTGAATCCGTCGTTGTCGAGGTCTCCCGCGCAAGCGCCCTGGCCCCATCCGACACGCGGAAAAGCAGGCCCGTCAGCGAACTTTGTTCCTCCGAGGTTGCGATAGAGCCGGCTCGGCGCTCCGTCTCCAGCGACGAAAAAGACATCGGGCAAGCCATCGTTGTCATAGTCGAAAACCGCGATTCCGCTGCCGGTCGTCTCAAGAATCCACTTCTTCGTTTTCTCACCGCCATTGGGCAACACGTGAGGGAATCGCGTCTCTGTCCACTGTGCGAGCACCAGCGCCGCCCAAAGAAGTCTCACGGTTTCGATGGTTCTCCGAGGCGCTTCAGAAACTCGGTGAACTCGCCTTCAGGCGGCTTGCGCAGCCGGTCGAGCTCCGCCTTCTGCGTCTGTGCGTCGGCCAGTCGACCGGCGTTGCGATAGGCCACCATCAAGCCATAGCGAGCTGACTCGTGAGCGGGTGCCAGCTTCACAGCTTCTTCGAGCAATTCAATCGCGCTCGCCGGACGCAGTCGCGCGAGCGCAACCATTGCTTCAACGAAACCCGGTCGGAGTTGAAGAGCCCGTTCGTAGTGCTCAGCCGCCGTGGGTTTTTGCTGCGCCGCATCGATTTGCGCAATCTGAAACTCGGCAAGCGCGTCTTCCGGATTCCGCTTCAGCTCTGTCTCGAACTCGCGGCGCGCTTCGTCGAATTGTCCCGTCACCAGCAGTGCGCGGCCCAGACGGTAGTGGAGATTGATGGCTGCCGGATTCTTCGCGATGGCCTTGCGGTATTCCTGAGCGGCTTCCGCAGGACGAGCCTGCACATCGAGAATTTCTCCCGAAAGTTGGTTCACACGGTAGGAAGCGGGGGCGTGCTCGAAAAGCCTCGCCACAGTGTCATTGAACGCCTGCATGTGCAAACGCGCCGATTGATACAGCACGTCGGGATCGCGTGGGAACTCGCGACCAAGCTTCTCGGCCAAAGGCAAAGCCTCTTCCATCCGGCCGAGCAGCGTCAGACATTGAAGCAGCGCCGAGCCGGCAAGGCGCCGCAACTCAGGGACCTCGTAACGCACTCGAAGCTTCGGCTCGGCATCGGCACAATGGCCGGTATTCACCTCCGAAATCGCGAGAAACACGTCCCGCAACGGTGAAGGTTGAACGGTCGACAGCGACTTGCGCGCTGACTCAAACTCGCCCCGGCGGAACTGCGCGATACCGTCCTCAAGAGCTTGCGCGACTATTAGAAGGCTAATGGCTAGCGTCATCCAGCACCAGATCCAGTCCGCCGAATCGACCTCGTCGTCTTCCGTCCAGTTCACGGAAGGCCAACAACGGAGGTGCGCCGGGCGCGATTCGCAGTGTTTCCTGAATGGGCTTTAGCGCCGTCGTGCAACCCGATGCCGCGATTTCGCGTAGGAGCAGGTAAAAGATCACAGAGCTCACAGCGCTCTCATCTTAGCTCTTCCAGCGCCCGGCGGGCAACGCGACTCTCCGGCTTCTTCTCAAGCAACCGCTCCATCACTGAGCGGGCTCGGTCTCGGCGTCCTTGCTGGAGGTAGATCCTCCCAAGGTTGAGATACAGCGTTTCGTCCTCGGGAGCAACAGAGATCCCATACTCAAAGGCCGCGATGGCGTCGTCGAACTTTCGGTGCTCCCCATAAAGCACGCCCAGGTTGTTGATGGCGCCGGCGTGGCTGCGGTCAATCGTGATCGCTTTCTGCAGCCAGTTGCGAGCTTCTTCAAAACGGCCTTGTCGCGCAAACATCAGGCCGACACCGTTGGCGGCCTCCACTGTGGGCTGCTGGTTCAACGCGTCGTCGAGATAGAGCAGGGCAGCATCAGGCCGGTTCTCAAGCCAGAAGGCAGCACCCAGTTTCATCAGATTCCGCCGGGGCGGCACAACATAACGTCCACCGAACGGGAGTGCGCTGGCCGCGCGGCGCGGACCGATTTGAATGTCGGTAAGTTCACCAGCGCTATTGGCGTGAAAGATCGCCTTGGCAGGGACTGGCTGTCGCCAGTCACGAAGATACTTCGAGAGGATCTGCTTTTCATCGTCCCGGCGAAGCACCTCCGGAAAAGCCAACGGTTCCAACAAGCGCATCGATTGCTGCACGGGCGTGTTCACTGCTTCTACAGTACCGGCCGGCCACGCCACTCGCCGGGCAAACGGAATGCTCTGGAACTTCGTCTCGCCTTCGCGAATGACATATCGAGCACCGGCCGTCAAACCTTCCACGCGTTGGCTGCGGCCAGAAGGCCAGCGAATCTCGATTGTTGAAGCCGGAGCGAACCAAATCGTCTTCGAATGCTGCGAGAGATAGCCTGAGCCGGCGGTCACGTGCTGCATTTGCCGGCCAGCCCGTATCACCGCGCCGATGCCACCGCCCGCGAGCGTAATCGCCATGGAGGGACGCGCCGCACCACGTTCATTGCGCAGCGCACGCACCTGCGGCCCGCGGCGGCTCTTCAGCAGAATGTCAGGATGACCGTCGCCGTCGAAATCTGTGATGGCGAATGCTCGCGAGTCATCGGCGAAGTCGATGCCACTTTGCGTAGAGGCGTCCCCGTAGCGGCTTCCGGCGCGAGAATAAAAAACGTTGCGTTCGCCACCACACCAGTTTTCTCCTTCGCGAATTGCGTTGTTGATCTCATTCCAGCCGGTCTCATAAGCGGCGCCGGTTTGGGAGACTACCTTTTCCCAGAAGAACTCGTGACGATCCCTCGGCAGGTCGCCGGTGATCATGCCCGAAGTGACGTAGATTTCCGGTGCGCCGTCATGGTCGAAATCGCAGGCGTCGGCGGACCACGCCCAACGCCCCATCTCCGCCTGACGCATTTCCTCAAACTTGCCATTGCCGAGATTTCGATACAGCGAGTTTCCCTTGGCATGCCGACGGTAGGCGTCAGCCGGTTCTAGCTTGCGCTCCCTCACGATGCGCTGGCCGGGTTCGCTATGCATGTTTGAGACGTAGAGGTCGAAGCGGCCGTCTCCATCGAAATCGAACCAGGCAGCGCTCATCCCGGGGCCGACATCGTCAACGCCGGCTTCGGCGGCAACATCGCGGAAGCGTTTCCCGTCCCACCGATAGTAATTGTTGCGGCCAAAGTCGTTGGCGACATAAAGCTCGGGACGGCCATCCCCATCGGCGTCGCACCAAGCAGCGGCGAAGCTATACCGGTCGTTGTTCTCGTCGAGCCCAACGTCACGCGTGACATCCGTGAAGCCGCGGCCCGTGTTGCGGAACAGGAAGTTCGGCGGACCATTGCGCGCATCGTGATACGGGCTTGGGTAGCGGTACTGTTCTTGCCCCTGGTAGTAGATATAGCTGCAGAGATAGAGGTCAACCAGACCGTCGCCATCGTAGTCTGCCGCTGCCATGCCCGTAAAGGAGCCCTGTGGTGCACGTGCGAATTGAAAGGCTTTCTCATCGAGTTCGAATGTGCCGTCGCCCCGATTCAGAAACAACAACGGACCGCCAGGCCGCAGCACGACCAAATCCTCAAGACCCCGATTGCGCGTATCAAAGAAGAGTGCCGATGCGGTGTCATCCAGAATCCCGACGCCGGCCCGCTCCGTGATGTCCGTCGCTCGCCCGTCCGGGCCAAACTTGTACAGGCGATTGGGCAGTCCGCCAGATTGGCAAACATACACTTCATCGCGGCCGTCGTTGTCGATGTCGCCCACGGCAATGCCTTGGCTGCCATAAACATCCGTACCGCATGTGACATCCATCACCGAGCGCCAGTACGGAATCCCGAACCGCAGTTGATCGCGAAACGAAGCCACACCACCAAAAACATGCGCGGTTGCGTCAGAAAACCAACGCTGGCCCTGGTAGGCAGCCAGCAGCAGATCCCGGCGTCTCAAGCCCACTGCAACCACTCCCGGCAAGCACTCGCCAACGCCTTCGAGTCTGGCTTGTTCAAAGTGAAATCGGGAGGGGAGATGACGAGCATCTCTTCGAGTCCGGGCGCTGCGAACACGTGCACGGTGTTGCGAACATACTCGGCGTACTTCTCGAACTCTTGCCAGATGTAAAGATAGAGCACTTCGAGATCGACGTAAGTACCCAGCATGTCGCCCTGGGCTGGAATGGGGTTAGCCTTGTCCGGATCATCAAAGATCAGAAGCGAAGAGAATGGCTTCATCTTGTTGCGGATTCCAAACGCCGTAATAATGAGCGATGGGCGGGCGCGTCGAATGGCCTGCACGGCGGCCCATTCAACAAACGTGTTGTTGACCAGTAGCGTCCCGTTGCCGGCCAGAAGGATCGACCGCGTGAATTCGGCCAGCAATAAGTCGCTCACGCCCTCCCCAGGCAACAGTTTCATCTGTTTCAGCCGCGCTCCCAATTCGCGAGGTCCTCGAATTTGCTCCTTCTCGACGACTTGCTGCACCTCCCGCATCAGGCGCTGGCGATAAGGCTCCAGTGCGTCGTAGCTCATCGAGACGGCCGCACCTAGCTCTATGTCTCGACCGGTTTGGATCAGCCAGCGGTCGTAGGGCCGCGGCTCAGGTGCGCTCAGTAGCGACACCAGAGGCGCAACATCGAGCGGCTCGGCAAGGGCGACGCGCTTACCACGCAGACGCGTCCAAAGCCGATCTGGCCCCACGGGCAATTCCGGCGGCGAAAGCACGATCGACAATCTGGGCCGGCCCTTTCTTTGAATCTCCTGGTCGAGCATTGGATTGAGCTTCGCGAAGATCGCCGCAATCCCTGACCGCCACTCCGGATAGTGCGGGTTGCGATTCAGGAAGTCGACCTGATCGAGCGTGAATGAACGGCGGGGCCAGTTCTTTTCGTTCACGCCCATCTTCCGCTCCACCGCGCGAAGCGCGTCGAACTCGTTCGACGGCGTGCGATTGATCAGCGTGAAGAGACGCTCGAAGTAATTCTGTTCGGCGGGAAAGAGCAGTGCCCATTCCTTGAACTGCTCGAGGAAGTAGGTCGCGAACGTAGCGGGGATACGCTCGAAGAGGCCCTGGTCGATGAGCGATTGCAGAGCGGGAGAAACCATCACGAGATTCCTGGCAGCGGCCGGCCGGCGCATTCGAAGGGAATCTCGAGCATCCGGGCCGCCGTTGCCGTGGCATCGATGTGGGCCACCGGCTGCTCGGTTTCTCCTTTGCCGGCACCGAGGGCGAGCATCCACATGTTGCGGCAGGAGGCATCACCCGAACGATGATTCAAAAATCCATTCGCGGTGTTGATGTCGCCATCGCGCCCGAGTTCAGGCAGCACCAGCATCGTCGTGCGGTCGCGATAAGCCGGATTCGCCTGCACTTCGTCCCACAGCATCCCCGTCAGGCGATCCGTACGCGTCACCGCTTGAAGGTAGAGAGAGTACGCGCCCCAATGCGCAACATCCATATCCCAGAAGTTCACCAGGATCAGCCGGGGCGAGAACTCGCGCATCACTTCGCGGGCGATGAAAAAAGTCAATTCGTCTCCGGATGCGGGGGCCTCCGGACCATTGATGTATTCGACCAGAGCGTGCGTCAGAGTGCGCTGTACCTTCTGGTCGAGCGAGCGGCCACCTTTGAACACCGTCCAACCGACGCCCTCATAACCTTCCTGCAGTATGGAGGCCAGACGCCGCTGTACGTTGTCGCGATCCGCGACGCCCAGGCCCTCACCGCGTCGGACCACATCCTTCACCGCTTCGAGCAGCAGCTGCTTCGGTAGCACCACGTTCGCTCCCGCCGCTCCGCTGATGTTGGCGAAACTCTTGTTCGTGCAGATCGCCCAGGCATCCTGCGGATTCGCCTTACGCTGTTTGCGATAGGCCTCAAAAATCGTAGTGGAAGCCGGCGGCTGAAATCCGAAGTCGTCGACGCGTTGCCACTGACCCGTGACGATGGAAGCGGTGGAGTTGAAATGCGAGAGCACCCCGAGGTTGCGGCAATCGCGGTAGAAATAACCTTGGCCCTGCAGCGCAGCCAGTCGTGGAATATTGCGCAGCCCTTCGCGCGTAAAGGTCTCGGCGTACCGAACGCCCCCGCCGAAAGTCACAATAATCACCTTGCGCGCCGACTCGGCCGGGTCAGCGCCTGAGACCTTGAGTTGGTTCGCGATCGTGACGCCCGCGGCCTGCAGAAACTGCCGTTTAGAGAGCATGGGTCTACGCTCAATTCTATCCATCCTGAATGGATCGATGAGATAGACTAATCGCTGATGCTCAAGGCGGCCTTCCTCGTTGGCTTGGGGTTTGCATTCGCCCAGACACGACCAGATCCAGCTAACGCCTCTGCTCGACTTCAAGCGGCAATCCAGGCGAACCCGGAGATCGAAAGCAACTACACCGAGTTGGGAAACCTGTTACTGAGCGTACATGACTTCCCGAACGCGATCATCGTGCTCGAACATGCTCGCCAGAAATTCCCTCGCAGTCCTCAGGCCTCGCTTTCATTGGGTGTGGCTTACTACGCAATGCGCCGCTTCCCTGATGCGATTGGCCAGTTCCTCGACACCTCAAAGCTCGCGCCCGATATCGAGCAGCCTGTCGAGTTTCTCTCTCGCTCCCTCGAGCACACTGGCGCAAGGCAGGACGAGGTGATCGCCTGCTTCCAGAGGTTCGTCAAGAATCAGCCGAACTCGGCGGTCGGCCACTACGCCCTCGGCAAGGCGAAAGGCGATGTGGCGGAGTTGCGGCGCGCGCTAGCACTCGCACCCGGTTTGGCAGACGCCCATCTTGAGCTGGGCCAACTACTGGAAAAAACCGCCAAGGTGTCCGAGGCGATCCGTGAGTACGAACGCGCAGCGTCACTTTCACCGAAGGACCCAGTGCCCCACTACCGCTTGTCCCGGCTCTACGCGCGGCAGGGCAAAACCGCATTGGCCGAGGCGGCACGACAGCGCCACCAAAAGCTGTCGGCGCAGGAGAATCGACCCCAGGAGAACCCGAGATGACACGACGCGGAATGTTGCTCGCCATGCAGCCATCGAAGCTGCTCATGCCTTCGGACACGCCCGACGAACTGGGCTTTCGCACCATGTGGTACAACCCGGTTCCTCCCATCGACAAAACGAAATGGCGACTGCAGGTGACCGGCTTGGTGGAGCGGCCACGCTCTTTCACGCTGGCCGAACTGCGCGCGCTGCCGCGCGTGGAGCAAAGTTCGCGAATGAAGTGCGTTCAGTGCTGGAGCGCGCGGGCAATCTGGGCCGGCTTTCGCTACGATGCGCTTGCTGACCTGGTGAAACCGCGGTCCAACGCACGTGCCATTCGTATTGACTGTGCCGACAAGTGGTACGAATACATGTCGCTCGCCGAGATGCGAAACCCTCGAGTACTGCTCGCCCTGGAGCGCAATGGCCAGCCGCTGCCGGATAAGAATGGTGCTCCTTTGCGGCTCCTGGATCCCTCGAAGTACGGCTACAAATCGGCGAAATTGATCACGGTGATCACATTTGTCGAAGAAGGCAAAGGGTCGATGGCATGCGATATCGGACCCTACTATTCCCCTTCAGGTGAGATTCTGGCCGGGTATGACACGCCGCTCGATCTGGTGCCAGACGCAGCGCGCCCGGGATGGAAGCTGGATCCAAAAGCACGCCGCAAGATCAGCGGCGGCGAGATCACAGCGTACTGACCTCCTCTTTGCGGAGCCCATCTCCAGCCCCGTGTGATCAATACGCCTTGACACTTAACTCTGCCCTGGCCATTCCGGCACTGAATCTTACCAGCTGGTGCAGTACTATAACAACATCATCGAGAAGGGCAAGTCCTATGGCCGCCAGACCAGGAGGTCCAACGGCAGACTCCGCTCGTTGACCAACTGTCCGAACTCTCAACATAAGCCACACTATCGGCAACGGCGCGGCCCATCAGCAGCACCGGAATGTTCTTCCAACACAACCCCGTCTTGTGGCGGCGATGGTCCGCGTGGCGGGCTGTGGGCACGACGATTCTTAAGCCTTTTGGGCGACCGTCGCGGTGGCGGAATCTTCGGCTAAGCGACTTTCGGCCATCGCCACGGTAAACGCTGTCTGAACAGCCGTATCGGGGTTCAGAGAGATGGAGTGGATACGAAGTGCCGCCAACCAGGCGGCAAATTCGGGAAAGTCGGAGGGCGCCTGCCCGCAAATCCCGATGGGCTTGCCCGCACGATGCGCAGAGCGAATAGCGGATTCGATCATCATTCTGACAGCAGCATCGTTTTCGTCAAAGAGTGGGGCTACGGTGGCGGAGTCGCGGTCCAGCCCCAGTGTTAACTGCGTGAGATCGTTGGAGCCAATCGAGTAGCCGTCAAAGATGCGCAGAAAGTCATCGGCAAGCAGGACGTTGGATGGAATTTCGCACATCGCATAGACTTCGAGACCTTCTTTTCCTTGCTCGAGACCATGCTCTTTCATGACGGCCAGAACCTTCGCACCCTCCGCGACAGTGCGGCAAAACGGGATCATCACAACGACATTGTTGAGCCCCATTTCGCCTCGCACGCGCGCCAGCGCCTGGCATTCCAGCGCAAAGCCCTCAGCGTAACCGGGATGATAGTATCGCGAAGCACCCCGAAACCCGAGCATTGGATTCTCTTCTTCGGGTTCGAACTCACGCCCTCCTAACAACTGGGCATATTCGTTGGTTTTGAAATCGCTGGTGCGGACGATGACAGGTTTGGGATAAAAGGCTGCTGCAATCCGCCCAACTCCTTCGCTAAAGCGCCTGACAAAGAAGGCAAGAGGGTCCTCGCCTCCCAATCGCTTCCGGATTTCCTCCACGGCCGTGCCGTCCTTTAAGTGGGGAAATCGCACCAGAGCCATCGGGTGGATGCCGATGTGGTGCGTCACAATAAACTCCGTTCTGGCCAGTCCGACCCCCGCATTCGGCAAGGCTGCAAAGCGAAAGGCCTGAGACGGGTCACCCAAGGTGAGCATGATCTTGGTGCGGGTTGGTGGGAGATCCCGCGTGTCTACCACTTCTTCCACATACTCCAGACATCCCGCATAAACGCGACCCACCGGACCTTCGGCGCAACAGACGGTAATGTCATCGCCGGTCTTGATGAGTTCAGTGGCCCTTCCAGTTCCTACAATGCAGGGGATTCCGAATTCTCTCGAAACAATTGCCGCGTGTGCGGTACGGCCGCCGTGGTCCGTGATGATTGCGGCAACGCGCTTCATGACGGGCTCCCAGTCCGGGTTCGTGCTGGAAGCCACAAGCACATCTCCCGGCTTTACTTCATGAAGCGCCGCTACATCCGAAACCACTCGCGCAACACCGGACCCGATTTTCATGCCCACTGCCTGACCCGAAACCAGCGCTTTCGCCGGCTTTGCCTTCAGTCGAAAGACGCTGGCCATCGCGGTTTCCGGTTTGGCGGCATGAACCGTTTCCGGACGGGCCTGCACAATGAACAAGGCTCCGCTGATGCCATCTTTGGCCCATTCAATGTCCATGGGCACGGGGCGTTGTGCTCTTTCTGAATAGTGGGCTTCGATCTCGCAAGCCCAACGGGCCAATTGCATTACTTCTTCATCTGTAAGGCAGAAGCGGATGCGATCTGCGGGAGGCGTCGCCACGCTTCTGGTGGTTCGAGTGCCCTGCGCATAGACCAGTTGCACTTCTTTAGATCCGACGCTGCGGCCGATAATGGCGTCTTTGTCATTTGCCAGTGTGGGTTTGAACACAGTCCATTCGTCAGGTGTGACCACCCCTTGAACGATGAACTCACCAAGCCCATAGGATCCTGTCACGGTCACGGCATTGCGGAAGCCAGTTTCCGTATCGAGAGTAAAGATGACGCCAGAACTGGCAAGGTCTGACCTGACCATAGGCATCACTCCAACCGAGAGTGCTATTGTCGATTGGCCATACCCAAGCCGGGCCCTATAGCTGATGGCACGATCGGTAAAGAGAGAAGCAAAGCAATGGTGCACAGCGCGGAGGAGGGCCTCTTCGCCGCGGACGTTCAAGAAGGTTTCTGCTGCGCCGGCAAACGATGCTTCGGGAAGATCCTCGGCTGTGGCAGAGGATCGCACTGCGAGTTCCGATTCGCGCCCAAGACGCAGGAGCAGTGCGCGGTATGCCGTCGTTATGGCGGACCTCAACTCATCTGGCAGAGGTGTTTCGAGAATCATACTGCGAGCCGCCTGTCCACGGGACGTCAGTTGTTCCAGGTTCTCGGCGTCGAAATCGTGGAAGAGTTGCTCCAATCGGAGTTTCAACTGGTTATCTTCGAGAAACCGCCACCATGCTTCAACGGTGGTGGCGAAGCCGTCTAACACACCCACTCCTCTCGGCTTCAATGCGCGGTACATCTGCCCTAACGATGCGTTCTTGCCCCCAACCCGGGCCAGGTCTTTCATGCCGATTTCTGCAAAATCCAGTGTGTAGGATTTGTTCATCTTGCTTCTGCCTTTTCTCAAGAGAATTATCACAGAGCCGTTGCAAGAGAAGGCCAGTCCTGACATACACAACTAAGATTCACGATCGTCTTTGATGTGCGGGCAGGGCGCTGGGGACTGATCCGCAGAAAAGGAGTTCTTGGGACTTCCGCTATTCGACCTCGTGATCTGCGGATCGTTGCGATACAGGCCGCAGAGCCCGCAGGCAACCGTGCGCAACTCATCGCCATAGCGGTCCTGGCTCGAGACCAGGACCGCTGCAGTTTCACCACAAACCGTACAGGGGATTCAACCGTTGCCGAACAAAAGGTCTTCTCCTGTTAGGCGATCGCATTTTTGGACCGCGATCAGAAGCTGAAGCGCAGCGCCATCTGCAGGCGGCGGCCCTCAAGCGCACCGAGGATACGGCCAAAAGTCGGACTGGCCACATTGATGTCCGGCGGATTGAAGCGCACGTTGTTCATGGCATTGAAGGCCTCGAACTGGAAGCGCAGGTTGTAGCGTTCGGTGAAGTTCCAGGTCTTGAACAGCGACAGGTCGAAGTTCATAAAGCCAGGGCCCACGATCACGTTGCGGCCGGAGTTGCCGAAAGTCAACGGCGCGGCGGCGCGGAAGGCGTTGGGGTTGAACCAGAAGAGATTCGAATTGTTCGAGCCGAAGCCTTCGCCGGGGGTAATACCGCCAAAGCTCGACTTCGGGTTGATACCAGTGGCATCGGCACGCTGCGTCACAAAACCGATACCGGTGTTGTTGGGCGAACCGATCACGCGATGCACGCCGGACTGCATGGCGCCGATCGCGTTCAACTGCCAGTTCCCGAGAAGCACGTCGGTTCTCTTGCTCCAGTTGTTGCCGAAGCGCTTGCCCTTGCCGACAGGAATGTCATAAGTGCCGGAAAAGACGAAGCGGTGGGCGATGTTGAAGTCTGACGGACCCCAGTCCAGCTGGAAGTTCGCCGGGTTCAGGTTGGGCGTACCCCAGGCGCCGCCGGAGTCGTTGTCCATCGACTTCGACCAGGCGTAGGCCGTCAGCAGCGAGAATCCGTTCTCGAATCGCCGGTCGAGGCGCAGGTTGAGAGCATGGAACTGGCTCATGCCGGAAAGCGAGGAATAGAGCATGCCGTTCAAGCGCGGGAAGCGGCGTACACCGGGGGTAACGCGATAGAGCTCACCCGGTGTGGCATCGGCGTCCGAATTAAAGCGCTTCGTCAGGCGGCGGCCCTGAGAGCCGACATACGCAGCCTCGGCCACCCACTTGTTACCCAGCGTGCGCTGCAGCGACATGTTCCACATGTAGATACGCGGCTTGCGACCGTCCATTTCCTGTGCAAAGAGGAAGATACCCTGCGGCGTCTGGTAGTTGGAATCGATCGGAGGAATCTGAATGATGGGCAGAGCGTTGACACCAAAGGTCATTGGCGGCAGCCCGCGGCCCGTGAAGTTGTTGTTCTGCTGTGCGAAAACCGGCGGGCCGTTTGTGATGAACTGGGTTTCGTTCATCTGGCCCTGGTCGAAGTAAATACCGATACCACCGCGCAAGACCCAGGCCTGTGCAAACGTGGGGTTGTAGGCGAAGCCGAAGCGGGGTGCGAAGTTCTTGTAGTCAGGGCTGACAACCGAGTCGCGGACCTGGCCCAGAGTCGGAAAGATCTGTCGGCCGGTACGGAAATCGAAACCGTAAACATTGCGACGCTCCTGCTCGATAGGGGAGGGCGGGGTGATGAGCTCGTGCCGCAGACCGTAATTCAGCGTGAGTGAGCGGGAGACCTTCCAGTCGTCCTGTATGAAGATGTTCTGTGTGTGGAAGCGGAAGTTGGTGGCCGAAGATCCGACGGCACCCGAGGCATTGAGCGGGAAGCCAAGCAGGAAGTCGGCAACCGGGTTGCCACTGCCCCCGACGGGGTTCCCGGTGGCGGGGTCGAGAGCCGAAGTGTAGGCCGGGCTGCCGAAGGTGAAGCTGCCACGCGGACCGTTATCAGAGTTATTGAAGTTTCGCGACTCACGGATTTCGTACCCGAACTTCACGGTATGTCCGCCTTTGATCCAGGTGGTTGCGTTCGAGAGCTGGTAGTTATGTAGGTTATTGCCCTGCGTCAGGCCATTCGAGCCAATGCCACTGAAGCCGACCCAGCCAACGGTCGGCACGCCGAAGTTGCGGGTAACATCAGACACGCCCGTGATGCCGATTTCCGAGGCGATATTGCGATCCACTGGAACCTGCTGACCAAAGAGCTTGGCTTGATTGTAGGCAGCGCGGAAGACGTTCACCACGTTCGGGCGCAGAGTCGAAGACACCTGGGCCACGGCAGCGCGGCCGAAGCTGATCACCTGAGCGCCGCCCAGAGGCTGTAGCGCGGCAGGCGAAAGCGGTGCATCCTGCTCGTTATAGCGGAAGAACAATTGATGCGTATCGTTCAAACGATAGTCAGCGCGAATGTTGAACTGGTCATCGTCCAGACGCTGAATCGGAATGCCGGTCAGGTTCACGCCCTCAACTGCATTGGAGTTCGTGACGGGAATGTAGGGGAAGAAATTGCGGCTGACCCGGTTGATGCGGTTGGCTGGGATCACGTTGCCCGGGAAGGGCGTACGCGTATTGGTGGCGGGGTTAAAAGTGAGCGGATCGTGGATGATCTGCGCCGCGCGATCCGCAAAAACGTTCTGCGTAAAGTTGCCGGCCAGCTCGGCGTTCTGCCGGGGAAAGAGGCCGCGCTGCGTGATGCCAAGGCGTTGGCGGAAGCCTTCGTAGTTGCCGAAGATGAAGAGCTTGTCTTTGATGACAGGGCCGCCCACCGCGAAGCCAAACTGGTTCCGCTTGAAGGGCTCAACTGAGCGGGCAAAGAAGGTCCGGGCGTCGAGCGCGTTGTTGCGCAAGAAGTGGAAGAGACTGCCGTGCCACTGATTGGTGCCGCCGCGGCTGGCTACGTTGATGATGCCGGGCGAGTTGCCAAACTCAGCTTGAAAGAAGTTGCGCTGAATCTTGAATTCCTGAACCGCGTCAAGTGAGGGCGTAATAGACGAATCGCCAACGCGGGGGTTTCGCAGTTCGACACCGTCGAAGAGGTAGGAAGTGGAGCTCTCACGCTGGCCGCCCACCAGGATGGAACGGTCGGAGCGGCCCGTGGTCGAGGCGACGAAGCTGGCCGGACCCTGCGCCGCGGGGATCTGCGGCACCACACCGGGAGTCAGCGCCCCCAGCGTGATGTAGTTGCGGCCATTGAGTGGCAGGTCGTTTATCGCTTTGCGAGTGACCGTTTGGCCAAGCGAAGCAGTGTCGGGCTCAAGCAGAGGAGCAACCGTGCCGGAAACGGTAACGGTTTCCGTAACCTGGCCGAGGCGCAGCTTCACGTCGGCCCGAGCAGTCTGGGCGATGCCGAGGTCGAGCTGTTCGACGATGTAGGTCTGGAAGCCCGAAGCCTGCACGGAGAGGCGATAGCGGCCCGGAGGGAGCTGCGGGAAAACGTAGTCTCCGCTCGAGTCCACGTTGGCCTTGCGGGCCAGGCCGGTATTGACTTCAGTCAGAGTGAGCGCAGCGGAGGGAACGGCACCTCCAGATTCATCCGTCACAGTGCCGGAAATGGCAGAGGTGTTGGTTTGGGCAAACAGTGCACCAAGGGTGAGAAGAAGAGTGAGTATTGCTTTAGTCATACAGGGAACCTTGCGGAGACTCATATCAAACTGGTTCACGTATCACAATATGAATAAGCAATAATTATTCACCGTTAACACTTTCCTAATTCTGCTCGCTGGATTTCGACATCCCAGACGGCGACCATGCGCTCGTCATTCGCTGCAACGGCCAAGCGTCACAGCCCGGCTCCGTGCTACCCGTGGGGTTGCCGGTCAACTAGTGCTGTGACCGGGTAGCTTGTCGCCCGCCGCTCTCCTCACCGCACGCCAGCCTGCTTCGCTGACAACAGCGCGTGAGCTCGGGGACAGCTTGGCAAAACCTACATACTCTTCTTTCCTGGTGCCGGAGCGCCTCGCCTCTTCTGATACTCGTCCGCAAGCCTCACATAGGTGGGCGTGTACACATCGATGCCGCCCATCGGTGAGAGTTTATTGAGAATCGTTGTGTCCCGCGTAAAGTAATCCACGAACATGTTTTGGAAACTCCAGAAGTAGTTCGGCGTCTGCGACACCACGCCACCCTACGGACTCGTCCAGGTTGTCAACGTCTGCTTGCTCGGCTGGCCATATTTCATTGTCAGCATCGACATCACTTCCTGATCCGCCACCATCCGTGTCGTCACTTTGATGCGCTGCATCACATTCGCGCCGTCAACGTACACCAGCACGTTGTCGGTGAACTTCGTATCGAATACCCGCCCGTTCACGAAAACGGAGATCATTTTCAGTCCCATCTTTTCGTGATCGATGACGTTGGGTTCGCTCTTGAGCGCTCCAAAGAAGCCCGCAATACTTGCCCCATCCTCGCTGCTGCGAAGCGGTACCTCCATGGGCATTTGAGAGGTTTCCTCGGGACAAGA